>Ga0131853_10012157_pt1 | contig 15766 bp, 12 predicted proteins | sample TergutLab28metaG_FD_92764 | JGI IMG/M metagenome (GOLD analysis project Ga0131853, IMG submission 92764) | Labiotermes labralis P1 segment gut microbial communities from Petit-Saut dam, French Guiana - Lab288 P1 (version 2) (version 2) | ecosystem: Host-associated > Arthropoda: Insects >...
GCTCTACAACTCTGTGTGAGTTTTGGCTTGCTCAATTATTCCTCTCCATTGTTTCCTTTCCTGTGCCTTCTGTTTCCAATTATTTACTCCCATCTTCCTCAAATCGTCTCTCACGTCATCATCCCATCTTAATCTTGGCCTTCCTTTCGGTCTTGTTGCATGTGATTTCCATTTATAAATGCTTTTAACTACTCTTTCATCAGGCATTCTTTCAACATGTCCCACCCAACTCAGTCTCTTAATTTTAATGTGCCTTACTATATTTTCATGGCTAATCAGGTTTTCCAGCTCCTCGTTTGTTTTTTGTCTCCATTCTCCATTTGTTTTCTGCGTTGGGCCAAAACTTCTTCTCAATAACCTCCTTTTGAATACCAATAATTTCTGCTTAATGTTTTCTGTTAATATCCAACATTCGGATCCATATACTGCTACTGGTCTGATTACTGTATGATACAGCCTTTCTTTGGTTTTCCTAGTTATTAGTTTGCTTCGGAATAGTTGATAATTGCCAGTTTAGGAGTTTATTTAATATTGGAAATACTCTTCCAATGAATAGAAGGAGTGCAAGTATAAAAACATTTTGAATTGTAATTCAAAATTCTTAGTGTCATCTGACAAATGTTTATTGTGTGAACGGAGATTATTGTAGACCCTTACTCCTGAGTAGTAGATTCCCTGTTGATATCCTCTCAGGTTCCATGTAGGCTGATGAAGGTTTGTATGCTGTCTAGTTTTAATGTTACGAATCTCTGAATTTACTGTAAATTGGTTATTGGTTTTTATAATAAACATCACAAGGGAAAGTATGTATTGAGCCATTAAAGGTAATATTTTAAACTTCCTAAACAAATTTCTACATGAGACCTCCTTCCTACAGCCCCCCCCCCCATATTTCTAACTATCCTCTTTTGCATCCTAAATATTTTTTTACTGTGGGGCGAGGTACCCCTAAATGGTAGACCGTAATTTATAATTGAATTAAAATTAGAGTAGTATACTATTTTCAGGGTCTCAAGAGACATGTATGGTTTAATAATTCTAATTGCATAACAGACCACACTTAACTTTGGAAGAATATAGTCAATATGGTGTTTCCAGTTTATTGTATCATTAATATAGATTCCAAGAAATTTGATGCTGGATATTGTTGAGATTTGTTTATTATTGTCAGTAATTTTAATATGAAATTTGGGCTTATTTTTTGTTGTAACTTGTACATATTGAGTTTTATTAGAATTTATGGAGAGTAAATTTGTGTTTAGCCATTCATTCATAAAATTAAAAGCAGTAGCTATTTTAAGTTGAAAATCATTTTTGTTTGGACTTATGATTAACATGCTAATATCATCAGCAAACAATACTGGTATAGATTTGTTGTTTATAGCTTTAGGTAAGTCATTAATATAGACAAGGAGCAACAAAGGGACCAAAATTGATCCCTGCAAAACTCCATGTTTTATTTCTTCCCTTGTAGGAAAGTAATTTCGATTGAGGGCTGTAGAAAAGTAATTTCGATTGAGGACACTGACTGTGATTGAAGTCCTCTGATACCTGTTACTGAAGTATGATTCAAACCGTAACTTTGCTTTTCCTTTTACACCATAAAAGAATTTTGTAGTTGATACACTCGAAGGCCTTTTCCAAGTCACAAAAAATGCCTCCCACCATGAGCTTATTATTTAAGGCTGTTAGAATTTCACTGATTATTTTATATATGGCATTGTTTATCAATGTACATACTCCTGCATTAATTAGGGACTGAGACCTCAAATTCATTTACAAATCAGTATGTCACACATAAAACCACTATACACAGATGCCTATGTGGACATCTCTTAGTTAACTCTTTGCATTTGTTGTGTAGTTCAATATCAGCCAATAATAAATAAATGACTTTATTTATGATATACACTGTCTATAGTATACCAATAATTTCCTCCATTCCCATTTCCTCCACAAATAGGTACGTGCACTGCCCAGTAAGTTTCACATATTTATCCAGCCCCTGTGCATTCAGGTGTGATTTATACAGCCTAACATCCCCATGAAACTGGTAAGGCTAATAAAAATATGTCTGAATAAAATCTACAGGAGTGTCTGGGTAGGCAAACATTTGGACATGTTTCCTATTAAGAATGGTATGAAACAAGGAAATGCTTTAACACCATGACTTTTCAACTTTGCTTTAGACTATGCAATTAGGAGGGTTCACGTAAACCAGGATGGCTTCAAATGTAATGGTACACATCAGCTTCTGGTTTATGCTGATGATGTTAATAAAAGGGAGGAAGTATACAAACTATAAAGAGAAACACAGGAGCTGTAGCAGTTGCTGGTAACGAGGTTGGACTAGAAATGCTGATAAAAGTATATGGTCATGTCTCCAGATCAGAATGCAGCCAAAATATAAAGATTGATTGTAGTACCCTTGAAAGGGTGGAACAGTTCAAATTTTTCGGAACAACCCAAATGGATCAGAATTCTATTCAGGAAGAAATTAAAAGCACAATGAAGCCTGTGAATACTTGCTATCATTCAGTGCTGAATGTTGTGCCTTCCAGTTTGCTAACCAGTAATATAAAGATTAAGATATACAGAACTATAATTTTGCCTCCTGTTTTGTATGGTTGTGAAACTTGGTCTCTCACATTGAGGGAAGAATGTAGGCTGAGGGTGTTGGAGAACAGGGTACTGGAAGAATATTTGGGTCTCAGAAGGACAAGATAAAAGGCGAGTGGAGAAAAAAACATAATGAGGAGCTTAATGATCTGTACTGCTCACCACATATTATTCAGGTGATCAAATTGAGAAGAATGAGATGGGCGAGGCATGTAGCACATACGAGGGAGATGTGCAAACAAGGTTTTAGTGGGGAAACCTGAGGGAAACATCCCACTCGGAAGACTCAAGCGTGAATTGGAGGATAATATTAAGCTGGACCTTCAGAAATGGGATGAGGGTGCGTGAACTGGATTGATCTGGCTGAGGATAGAGGCAGGCGGCGGGCTCTTGTAAACGCGGTAATGAACATTCGAGTTCCATAAAATGTGAGGAATTTCTTTACTAGATGCGAATCGGTTGGCTTCTCACGAAGGACACCGCTCCATGAAGTAGGTAAGTGAAGACGAATCACAGCCATCCTTCACAACAAGACAACGATTTTAATGTGCACTACATGAAACCTGTTTTAAACTTCTTGTGAAGCTGGCCTGATGATGGTCTAATGACCGAAACATGTAGCTAATAAGTAAAACAATAAAATATTGTTGTGTTTGACTGAAAAAATTAACTATTGTTTTCAATTCTATAACACAACGGGATGTCCTCTACAAAAATAATTTTATAACACTGAAGAAATAACTCGCACGACACAAGGGGTTACTCAACCGCAGTAACATAGAATACTCTAAATTAAATATGGTGCTTATGCTATACAATACGACATGCAACAATTATGGAACTCACCATCACAATCTGACAGAACAGTATCGAAAGATGCAAGAAAAGCATCCGTTTCTTCCTTGTAGAAACTCGAAATATCGCGGAGATTATGGGTCATTTTAGAACTACAGGAAGAAGTACTGCCCTAAGTACTTATTCTATTTCACCGTGGGATAAACCTGTAACAAAAGTAGAATACAATCTTCCTGCCACGGTCTTTTTACTTCCCAGTGATTAAGCAGAGTACAACCGGCACCTTTCAGCTGGTTATCTGTACAGAACTTCTACACACGGAACTAATTATTATGCGCTCTGCATGATGCAATCGTGCTTACTCATTCTCAAGATAATTCCACAGACGTTATCTGTACAGAACTTCTGCACACGGAACTAATTAGTAAGTGCTCTGTATGATGCAATCGTGCTTATTCAGTCTCAAGATAATTCCACAGACGATGTGTGTTATTTTATGCTGCACCTCTTTCATCTCACACCTCTGACTCTCATACCACGTGTTTGTGTTGACATTTTGACCCACGTGTTTTTTACCACTCACAGATGAGCAGTGATGAAATGATGCTAGTGGAAAGAAAATGAAGAGTAAAGCGCGTGTTATGGTATGAAAAGTTACTAACAAGCACAAACGAATTCCCGTAAGTACTGAAACACTGGTTTTGTTAGGTAGCGTCTTGCAGGTTAATCGTCACGAGCCTGCAGAAACTCAGTACACACATAAATGCCAAATACAGGCCAACTAACCTCTTCGAATATCCCTGTGACCTGCAAAACGTGCGTCGTAATACCATGCGTGACGTAAAAGTGGGGTAACCGTTGTGTAGAATGTGCAACAACAATCCGTACCATGAAACTGCCATTCCAACCCATCTATGAGTAGCCCCACTGCTAGAAACGAGGCTTCGGTGATTTTGTCGTTTAAGTATGACTATCCGATATGTAGATAGAATCATTAAATCTGCTAGGGTGAATGTGCTAGTATAAAATGTTTGGTTAGGTATTATACCTTTAGTATAGTTCCTAAGTGTTGAATTTTAATTAATGTTTAATGTGTTGTCAGGCATATGTAACCAGTGTGAGTGCTAAAACTACTAGTGTTGATAACTACATACTGTTTGGCAACATTTAATTTCCACCCATCTTCTTGTATTTTATAGCTTCTTCACTGGACAGTAAACATAACTGTTCAACATATTGTGAAACCTCAAGTCTCCATCTTTTACAAAGCTACTTATTCTCAGGTATTCCAATAATGAGATTTTGAACTGTGATTGAATCCATTACCTGGTATCCAGACTGGATATAGTACCTTTATTCAATTAGTTCATGAGGGATTGATTCATAACCAGTTCATAAGTCATATGTTGCATATCTATGTGATAATCTTGTGATTATATGTAACAATGTAATGTAAACTTAATGCCCACTGTGCTGCATATGAAATAATGAACACGGAGATCAATAAAATATGAAAGGTAGTTTATTATGTGGTTTGAACTGGTAGGTGTCTGGAGGGGTCTAAAACACTGTAAGCATGTATAAAGATAACAAGGGGCCTTGAGGTTCAAACTAGATAGTCTTGATCTGTGATGAGAAGTGAATGTACATTGCCATCAGTACATTAACCAGAAAAATAAGCAACATTTCAGAGGTGAAAAATGACAGTTATCAGTTTGTGGCAGAGAAAAATTTTCTCTTTTCCTATATCAGAGGCCTTGCCTATATTTTCTGTGATCTGTATTGCATCATAACCTTAATTAAGATTTGTGTCCATTTCAGAAACATATATAAACTGAAATATGGGTCCTAAAGGAAGCTCTGGTAGTATGAAGGATGCAGCAATTGATTTTTCTGCAGGATCTGTGGGTATGTTGATAATCTTGAAACAACATGCGTTACCTGTACAATAGAAATATGTGAAACCCACCTTACCTTCACAGTGCTTGACCCTACAAATGAAGGCACTACCTTTGTTTGAAATGTCAGGAACTGTTTACCCAACTACACAGCTGCAGAAAACTCTAATCTCTCAAGAGAGAGATTCATAAGTTTGGTACTCGACAACATCATAACTTTCACTATCCTTCTGCTAAATTAACTAAGTATCAAGAAGGAGTGTTATATATGGGAATAAACATTTATAATAGTCTACCTACATATATGGAAAAGGAGTTAACTGATACGAAAATATTTGTATCTCTCACAAGAAATTTTCTGTGTGAGAAGGCATTTTATTCACTGGAAGAATTTTACAATTTTTGTAAGTTGAAGTAATTGCAAAGGAAGCATGAACACTAAGCTGAATGGAGGCATATTACTCCTCTAATATAGGGTTACTGTCCTTGATTATTATCGAAGTTCTACAATGCATTAAAAATTGCAGATTTAACTGTACATATTTGAAATTTTAAATACTTTTAAAGGTATATATATATTATAATGTATCATTTTTATTAACTCTCACGTTGTATACCTGTATTATAAAATATTGTAATCCTAACAGTTTTGTAATGTTAACAACGATATGATTTAATAGTTATTTTAATCATTGATAATTATAATAATTTTTTATATATAAGTGCTTTTCTGACTATTTCTATATCCATATTGGTTTATACCCATGTAATGGATTTCTGTAAAGTGAAATAAATTGAATTGAAAAAAAAAATGGATACATCACCATGCAGGCCTAACTGTAGACTGATAAAGCAAAATTAACATTACAATTTCCTCTGCCCAAGCACCATGCCATAAAGACATTTTGGAGAGTGAAGATAAAGCTCAACATAATTGGAGCCTTTGCACTAGCTTCGGACAAATGCTCCTGTTCAGTTCTAATTGAGCTGTCTTTGTTCCTTAGCTACATATGGGAGGCAATTCGTACTTAGCTCAGTATAATATGTTGTGAGGGTGTAAACTGTATTAAACTGACTCAGGGAAAGGTACAATGGTGGGGAGTTTTGTGAACACATTGATAATTCAAGTTGCATCAAAGCAGGCAGTTTCTTGACCAACCAGTACCTACCGGCTGTCCAAAAGGACTGCTGTATCACAGAGTCGGTCATAACAACACTGGAATAGTACAAAGACACCACCCTTAATAATGACAGAGCATGTTCTGAAGTCATCGGAGGGGGACCCATGAAACCAAGAGACTGGTGTTGGAGGTTAGCCATATTACTGCTTAATATCCAGTAAAAGTCACTCTTTTGTAATTTGTATTGGTACAGACATTTCAGGTCCAGTTTATAATATGTTACTTGCAATTTCAGGTGGTGTGGGACTGGTGTATGTTGGCCAGCCCTTAGACACCATTAAAGTGAAGATGCAGACATTTCCGCATCTATACCAGGGGATGGTTGACTGTTTTCGACAGACTCTAATGAAAGAAGGGATCAGCAAGGGATTGTATGCCGGAACAATTCCAGCTGTCGTTGCTAACGTGGCCGAGAATTCCGTATTGTTCGCTGCATATGGAACGTGTCAGAAAGCAATGATGATGCTGACAAAAAAGGAGGTCCATACATAAAAATAACACAAAATGTGTTCATTTACTTTGTGCATTGTACCCATCTTCACTACTGTCAAGGAACACTTTGTCTCCCTGGAAGTACTCTTTTGTTTTGGGTATTTGTTTATATATTCTGACACTCCAACCAGACTCCACATTGACACATTAAGAATGATGTGATCATCTCTGGTGACATGCGTAGTGATTAAATGCCAGTTTACAGTTATGGGCCGAGGACTCATGGTTATGCAGACTTGGCACAAGCAGTTTCAATGTGAAAAACTCTCGTTCATAGTTCACGCATAGTTCCAAATTAACACACATCTTGATCCATTGTTTGATGGTCTATAACATTTCCAAAAATCTTGATCTTAGAGAAAAACGAAATACGTCCAGCCATGACGAGTTGTAATTTGTAACGTTAAGAGCATTCTCAGCTGAGAGACAGGTGCACATTTCTGGCAGTGAATATGTTGTACATTTACAATGATACTGAGTTCTTCATAGAGTCTTACTATCCAAGTAATGGAAATTGCCAATTTTCAGAAAGCGGAAGACTTAAGTGCCTTGGCCAATGCATCAGCAGGTTTCTTTGCAGCATTCTTTTCTTCATTTACCCTCTGCCCTACAGAACTCATCAAGTGCCGCCTGCAGGCCATGAGAGAGGTGCACATGCAGTCTGTCACTAAGAGTGGCCCTCATCAAATGGTGCGTGTGAATTCGTCAGTATTTTCTACTCATTTCAGAGTGCACTTCATGCTGAGCCCAGTTTGCTTTTTAGACTTATAAAAACAGAACTGAGGCTTATGATCAAAATCATACATGTATGAATATATGCAATGCTTATTATATTCAACTGAGAAAATTATCCCACTCACCTTCCAACACATTAAGATCAAGATACATTTATATGTGTGTGTTGATACATACTTACTTATTTACCCCATGGTGTAGAGTCCTTCTTGAGCAGCTAACTGGTTTGCAGGTAGTCAAGAAATTCCCCGCATTTCACGGAACCCGAAGGTTCATTACCACACTCACAAGTGTCCGCCACCTGTCTCTATCCTGGGCCAGCCCAATCCAGTCCATATCCCCACATCCCACCTCCTGGAGATCCATCCTAATATTATCCACCCATCTACGTGTTGATACATAAATGAATAAAATTAATATAACTTAATACACACACCCCTACATATATAGAGTTCACCCAATAATGTGCCATGAAGTCACAGACAGGAAGAAGAGATACAGCTGTACTATTTCTTTAATTTTGGCTCTTAGATGTGGGTGGGTGGTGAATGCCACACCTAAGCCACTTTACCCCTGGGAAAAAACCGCGGTACCCATTGCAGAGGAAGCTGGGTGGGCTCCAGGGCTCCCGAACTGGTATGGAAATGAGAACATCTCTTTCTCTAACAGGGGCTCTAACCTCGGACCATCCGGTCTGTAGCAAGTTGCTCTACTGACTTACATTATCCTGTAAACAGCTAAATAAAACAATTTTGTTAGTTAGTTTGTGCAGCTATGAATTGGACACCTTACTTTAATGGAACAGCAAGGACAGAACATGCTTGAAAAATATATGGACCTGACTGGAGTAAAATATTACAGGAGGCAGTTCATAATTTATAGCTATGGCCATCTAGTATAGTTGAGATAGTGCAGTTGGGTGGCTACAATGGGCTATGAATGTGGCTAGGATGGGGGAGAAAAATGCAGAGTAACTGTGGTGGGGAACCTTCTTATAACATTAGGGAGATTGTAGGATATTAAGATAATGGATATTACAGAGAAAAAGGTTGTGGTGGTGGGACATGACTTGAAACTGGCTCCGGATAAGCCATAATGCTTCAAGGATAGTTTTGCACATTGTAACAGTTCAAAAATGTCACTAATTTTTATTTAAGATTCACTTCTCACTACGGTTCACACCTCCCTAATGTGGAATTCCATGATCTGGTGCCTGTCATAGCCTGGTACATTTTATCACAAAACAAAAAGAAATCATCATGGATCAAGTCATGCATTTTTGTATCATTTTGCGTGAGAATTTTGCTCTTTTTTAAATCTTTTTTATTGGACTTCACATGGCTTTTGAATTTAATATTTTTAAAAATATTTTCGGTATCGCAAAGTTCATTTTGAGGTGAGTGAGTTGGCATCACTATGGAAGATTTTACATTCAGCAGTCCTGATGCAGAGCAGGTGTAGATTTCACTTTTTTGTGCTATGAATTAACTTACTCAGTTGTGTACGACACTAACATTTTATTTTCCGAAGTCCTGTGTAAAATGTTACTGATACACCACCACCCATGGTTTGGAAAATTCCTTCACCCACCCACTACCAGGCAGGTTCCAAGGAAGATGGACTAGGGAGGTGCAACGTGTACATATTTCATTGTGAATACTAAATGATTTTTCATTTCAATTACAGATTGGCCCTTGGAAACTCACACAGAATATAATACAGCAAGAAGGAGTCCTAGGCTTGTTCCGAGGGTTAGGTTCAACAATAGCTCGTGAAATGCCAGGCTACTTTTTCTTTTTTGGTGGTTATGAAGCCACTCGTGGTTTCCTTACACCAGCAGGGAAAACGAAGGATGAAATTGGTATAGAACTGTGTATTTTTTTAATTATTCAGAAGAGGAAATTGAGACCTTAACATGATGGAGTAGCAATTCCCACAGTTCCAAATTTGTAGTCCAGAAACTTAACTTTATTTATCTGCAACAGTATGTTGAGCTGCAAAGCTGCTGCTCAACACCACAGATCTTTCAAGGTTCAGCATTCCATTTACACTCCATTTCAATACTCAATAGGAATGGAATGGTTCCTGCTTCAAAATTATAATGGCATTACTGATAAGTGGGGTGGGGGGAGTTATTGGTGGTATAAGACATTTGGAGGGATTTTAGTTCAACTTGTGATAAGGAAGGTGTCCCACACCAAAGCATACTTTGTTGCAACTATAAGAAGGGTAGTTGTGGTGTGGGTTATCAGTTCCATGTTCCAGAAATATGTACAAGTTTTGAATGAAAGTGGAAGAATTAAAGATTGTGGCAGCCCAGTGCAGTTCAGTATGTCGAAAGAAAGCTGGAAATGTTGATAATTGTAATCCTTGGTAATAACAAACTTATTTTACTAAATTCAATCCTGTGTATGGGATAGCTGATAGTTGGCAACAACTTCTGTTTGTTAGACAGGAGCTCAGAAATGCTCAAAATTTGTGAACATAGTAACCTAACCTTTATAATTTCTTGTATGATCTTTGTGTAATAGTGAACAGGTCACTCTGTAGGTTTAGGTTGCTGGTTCAGATAAGCATTCATTGAGTTTTTAAGTAACTACTGATGCAGTTGCTGTAATTCTTATGAATCACTGCTGTCCCACCATTCCTGTACATATCTAATTAAATTAGCCATTTCACTGGTAGTATATAATGTCACCTCCATGTAGTCTGTCTTAAAGACAGGTCTACAGTGTGTTCCAAAGTGAGTTCTCCAAACAAAGGAAGCTGATACTTCCTCATTCAGTTGCCAGTATCTTCTCGTTTCCTAAATGTCATCCTCTAGCTGCTTATGCTTTCTTCCTCGTCTTCCTCTCCATTCTATCTTTCAGTATCCTGTTTTATAAGGCAGTTCCTATGCAAGATGTGCCCAATCCAGTTAGCTTTGCTTCATTTTATTGTATTTAGGATGTTCCTTTCCTCATTGACTCTTTGTAACACTTCTTCAGTCTTCACACGAACAGTCCAATTTATCCTCTCCATCCTTCTTCAGCACCACATTTCAAAACTATCAAGGTATTTCTGATCTAATTTCTGGAGTGTCCATGTTTCAGCACCATACACACCTATGCTCTGAATGTAGCATTTCACTAAGTTTCTTCCTTATATTAAAGCCCAATTTTCTAATAAAAAAATGTCTTCTTGTTGAACATTATTATTGTAAGCACTTTAAAATCATTTGTAGACCCTGAAGCCTGAATTAAAAGGTAGCACGCACCTACCAGAGTTGTTGCAATTGTTTCAACCCTTTTAATTTTCGCTGTATAGATATCAAGAAAGACCGCCTCTGTGGTCTAGTGGTCAAGAGTTTCTGGCTACAGATACAGAGGTCCCGGGTTCGATCCCCGGCGCTACCAGATTTTCTGAGTATTAGTGGGTCTGGAACGGGGTCCACTCAGTCTGGTGAGCCTCGTGAGGTCAACTGAGGAGCTACTTGAATGAAAAAAGTAGCGGCTCCAGGTCTAGAAAACAGAGATTAACGGGTGTGGGGACCCGTTGCGCTGACCATGTGACACCCCTCTATCCGCAAAAGTTGGCACTAACTTCGCCGACCGGCGGCGGCCGCTCTGTCGGTATAGTTCGCGTGCGGACTAAGGCCACAGAGTTTAGTTTCAGATATCAAGAAAAGTCCCACATCTTCCGAACTATTTGGTGTGAAGATGTGAATCAAAAAACTGCAAAGAGAGCATGATCACATTACAAAGAGTTGAAGATATAAATCCGTGATGTGATGCCATGTTGCTGGGCAAGTCCCAGTTCTTTTGAAGGCTCACAGTGCCTACATCTTCAGGATCAGGCCAATTTCTGGGCCTGTCATCTTCATAACCTATTTACCTAAGGCCTGCCTTAGTGTTATCCTACCATTTCCTCATTGCTCCAAATGGCATTCCCACTACATTGTGACCTATTTACCTTCTACATTTCACCACTGTATCCAAGCTAATCATTACAGTTGAGTAATTAGCACTCCTGCTGCATATTACGGATGTCATTAATTCAAATTCAGTGGTTTTATCATTTTCGTCCGTCCTTCCAAACAAATGCTGGGACAGTACAGATGATGGCCACATTTTTCCAGTTGTCTCCTGTTACTCCTCTTTCACACAATCATTGTGCCATTAGTGCTAAATAATCCATTCAAACGAAAAGCATCAGAAGTGACCTAATAATATACCAAACAACAGCAAATGACATGTATGAATCGTGAAGCTTCTCATTGCATAATACCTTAAACTACATCCTTCTGAGGTCTTATCATTATAACATTATTTTCAAACAGCTGGTTCTCTCACTTTAAGATATCATGTAATTGGTTTTTGATGAAAAGTTGTATCCTTTACATATGTTGGAAATGGTATCTCCTACAGGTCCACTGCGCACAATGATATCTGGTGCTGTTGGTGGAATTGTGTTCTGGATTGTAATCTTCCCTGCTGATGTTGTCAAGTCACGGATACAAGTGTCCAGACTCAACGGTTCTCTGTTAACCATTATGGTGCAGATAATCAGACAGGAAGGTAAAGATTTTTAAGCAAAGAACATGTAATCAAAACTGTAAAACAAACACAGCATCAGACTTTGACAACATGACCCATAGCTCACTCCTGTATCATTGTTACATTTTGCATCTTCATTTCATAAGAACTTTACGACTTTAAAAGGTGCTAATACAGGTTAAGTACCTCATAGTCTGACCACCTTTGGGGCCCAATCAGCCTCCTACTGAATGGGTACTGGGGGATTTTCCTGGGGACAAAATGGCTGGGGTGTGATATTGACCACTCATCTCCACCTAACACTGAGCTAAAGAATGACTAGAGCCCTACCTCCGGTCCCCATATATGCCTTTGTCACAGGGACAGAGACAATTCTACCCTTTTTACCTCCTGTTCTTAAGCACTTGCCATAGAAATATATATGTGACAATCCTGCACATTAGTAATGCTGGGCTAGATGTGGTGGCAAAAGAAAGAAAACTGCCAAAAATCATAGGCATGTTTTGAGTATGCCTGAACTGTCTCTTTGTTGATTTGTATTTTTACATTCTTGTATTTTTCTAGGCTATCAAGCCCTCTACAGTGGATTACAGCCAACATTAGTGAGAACAATTCCAGCAACTGGAACATTGTTCCTGCTGTATGAAACAACGAAGAAAATTCTGCATAAACTTTGTGATTGACGACTGCTGAAACTATTATCACACTGGGAATTGTACAAAGTGTCCTATTTAGTGTACATAATCCTGACTGCAACTTTAGAGTCTTCCCCACAGTGCGCATGACAAATACCAGTTACACCAATGTGGTGTAGAATTTTAATATACCATATTTATTTTCATAATTACCTATATGTAATTCATAAACCCACCTTGCTGAAACAAAATTAGGTAGATATAACTATCTTAGAGCTAGAGATGCTTTGAGTTGACTATAAAGAAGGTACACAATATATAAATGTACAAGAGTTGTAGCAATTATTTGTTTTGACAAGTGGCTTGAAGATATACCAAAGTGCTTAACCGATTTTACACTCAATTACTGCGATGAAGAGGGACCAATTGTACACCTGTATACTGTAATAAAGAGGGGCTTATTCTTATAATTGATACGATATCAGAACTGTTGTAACTGATACTTGTAGATGATAAAATTTTTGTACTGTTATGAAATTGTCATGCCTTAATCCCAGTTAATCTTTGCTGGGAAGAATCACTGCATGCCAAAACCTTCTACATTATTTTCTGTCCACTATAATCATGCTCGTTGCACCTGTGTCCACCCACACTATTTTGTATACCCTCTGTCTCCTCGCTCACCCAATGGTCAATTATACAGTATCTTAATTCGAAAATTCTGAAAGGCATCCATACGTCACTCATTTCCCTATTCCCATACCCACAATGCGATCAGCTTTCTTTGAATGAGATTTGGGGTTCTCATGGTGGTGACCTTAAAGATCGTCTTGTGGGATGTGATGCTGTATGTTACCCTGATGGTGGGAGCAGGCACTATGTTGCTGTGAAACACTGGCATTGTATCCAAGAAGAAAGCAATTTTCTTGCAGTCTTTCAACTTTCAAATTTTGTGTAATATAATGGTTTCAGATTTTATGCCCTCAATTTCCAGTCCTATGTCCTTGTGGACAGTGACTGAGGCAAATGGCAGAAATTGAAGTAATGTGGGGGCATACATCCTGGTGACTGGTACCTTGAATGGTCTTTCGTGAACCGTGAAAAGATGGCTAAATGGGTTCTGATGAAAATGCGATAGATTAACCTTTATCCAACTGGGTTGGTATTTAAATTCTGAGCACATGATTTATGAAAAAAACATGAGTATTATCTGAACTTAATAAGATAAAATTTTGAAATAAACAGCATTGTGTGGAAAATAAAACAAGAGATTATTTGGCATGTCTGACAGTGCAGCAAACTTCTTTGTTGCTGAACTATATATATTGAAATTTAAAACATGCTTTGTATGTGCAATGAATGTGAACAGAGTCTTTTAAAGGTTCAAGCCAATAAGGGTATCAGATTCTTTCAACAGACAATGCTCAAAACTCATGTACAGAAAATTGCATCTGTACTCATTCTGTGAACTCTTTTCCCTGGATATTATACACTCTGTACCTTTAAATGAAAATATGTCAACCATTTATTTAAACATTACAAGAAAACATGAGCTCAGACATGTACTGGATGTGCAGATATAAGCCAACTCACAATATTTAAATTGATGAATTAGGAAAAAAGAAAAACAGCATTGAAATATTAAAGCAATTTCCTATGCAGAATGACCTCAAACAAGATGTTTTATTGTCAATGTATTAGACCTCTACTGCCACATACGCCATTAAGAAGGTCCAAGAAAACCGTGAGGATTAGTATTAAACGGACACGTAAACATGTGGTCTATGCTGATTATGTTAATTTACTGTGCAAAAACAAAAAGATCATGAAGAGTAACAGAAAGGTTCTATGATACATGTGAGAATTTGGCAACAGATCAAGACTGTGGCGATGAATTTAAGAGGGGATCAAAGTCGGAAATGCTTATGACTATTCAGTTCGAACCATCTTACTTCATGTTTGCTATCTGGAAGTGTAAAGAATACACTATACACAATTATAATGTTACATATGCTTTAGCATCTGTGTGAAACTTAGCGTGGGACATTAAGGGGCAAACACTTATTAACATCAGGGACTTACTGCAAGCAAGTAAAAAGATACAGTTGTCCCAGTCCATAACATGAAGGCATACAGATGTATAAATCCACTCATTCTTAACTTTGGTGCTAGTTGAAGGTCGGCGATCAACATCACACCTTGGCCACTTTACCCCCAGAAAGAACGCAAGTACCCAGTTCAGAGGAGGCTAGGTGGACCCCAGAGCCAGGCTGTACATTTTGAAGGTGACAAAATCTGTTGCCCCTGCCACAATTTGAACCCTGCACCATCCAGCCTGCAGCCGTAGCTCCATACTGATGACACTATCCCTGGTCCTCTGGAACCAAATAATGGTATCTTCAGTCACTTTCTGGTAAATTTAGTAGTTATTACATCAAGCAGGAAATTTGTAGGTGGTGTGGGTGTGAGGGCCATTTGTAATGCAACACTGACAGTTTAATGTTATGGTTGCAGCAGAAAGACTACAGTGAAATAAATTTACAAACGTGTAAAGTGTAGCTTTCCTTGATAGTTGAATAAAGAGAGACCAACTTGATGTCACTTGCTTTTTTATTTCATTATTTAATGCTCAACATGTTTCGGATGTTAATACATCCATTCTCAGGAGCTTGTGACTTATTTGTTGAGTTATTACATGGGTTGTATTGCTCTGGTTCGATGTGTGTTGGTGTTACGTTGTGGTTTGGCTGGGGTGGTGTGGTATCCGGAAGCAGGCTTCAGCCTGTATCCGGATACCACACCACCCCAGCCAAACCACAACGTAACACCAACACACATCGAACCAGAGCAATACAACCCATGAAATAACTCAACAA
>Ga0131853_10012159_pt1 | contig 15764 bp, 12 predicted proteins | sample TergutLab28metaG_FD_92764 | JGI IMG/M metagenome (GOLD analysis project Ga0131853, IMG submission 92764) | Labiotermes labralis P1 segment gut microbial communities from Petit-Saut dam, French Guiana - Lab288 P1 (version 2) (version 2) | ecosystem: Host-associated > Arthropoda: Insects >...
CAGCCAAAGGAGAGGGTGTCCATCCCGTTGTGTGTATGATGCTACTGCAGGATTAGCGCGTAGAAGGTCCAGTGCATATGACTACGATGACGTCACGGACAGACTACAGTACGCAGACACTAACGACGTCCACACTTTTCTCTGGCCAATATCTCCGTAAGCATTGAACTTTGGATATATGTGTTTTGGGTTATATCAGTATAGTTTGACCTAAGGAACACTCTCCCGAAGTTAGGTCCTTTCCTCCTGGGACACCCTGTATAAAAGATGAGTGGGGTGTTTGTCTGGGGATTGGGTGGGGGTGGGGGGGGACGAGATCTCATTGTTTCAGTAGTGGGTACCATGACCTAGGGCTGTTACAAGTGGATTTTTCTTTAGTTGTTTATGTACACATGTCAAGTGGGTTACTATTCTTATGCTAGGGTATGTTATAATTGGTATCATTAGTCAAATATACTTTAAAATACTTAAAAATTATACTTAAAAACTAGCATGCTATAATATTAAGGATCATGAAACTCTAGCCAATACTATAGTGTCACTCAATGTCCGTCAATGTTTTGCATAATATTTGCATCAAAACCTTGTTTTTATGGCTAAGCAATGTTTATAGCATGAGAATAGTAACCCATTTGACATGTGTACATAAACAACTAAAGAAAAATCCACTTGTAACAGCCCTAGGTCATGGTACCCACTATTGAAACAACAAGATCTCATTCCCCCCCCACCCAATCCCCAGACAAACACCCCACACATCTTGTATAGCTGATCTGTAAGTTGAATCTCAACCTGAAGATGGCCCACATATAGGGCCGAAACATGTAGATGTATTCTTACTGTACTGCTAGGTAAAATATAGTTGTGTTCGCGACTGTACGTGTAATACACAAAATTCTTTGTAATTTATATTGCACTGATTATATTGCATTTCTGAAGTTAAGAATGCTCAGTGCTGTACTTCCAGTCCCTCGTAAGTCTTTATGATGTGATACTTAATTTAGGCATGTTACTGCTTGCTCATCCAGAATTATTAACATACCTTTTATTCTGGAATTCCAGTGATGCTCACTGATCGTTAGTACAAGCAGCAACAGTTACAATCTGTAACTGTTGCTGACAAAGTCACATAACTTCTGGACTTCTGACAGCAGTTAAAATGGTACTGTCACAGCCTGAACAGAATTAGTGCTGTTACTGAAACATGTTTACATACACTCAAGGGCATCCAAGTGAACAGTATTCTGAAATCAGACCAGTAAATGATTTGCAAAATATGTGCCACCCACGTGACGGTTCAAATTGATCAAAGGTGTGAATGGTGCAATGAAGATGTAGTACAGACAGGATCTTCTACACAAACAGGCTGATAAAGGAAATTATCTCAAAATATTTTGAAAGTTCTCTGTTCTGAATGTCATAAATGTGGAATATGGTAAAGCCAAATACAATTAGTAAGCCACAAAAAAAAAAATTCTTCCACTTCACAAAAGTGACGACTGCATGGGGTCAGAATAGAGACATTTCAGTTGCTAAGTCTGCTGTCACTTTGCAAGGAGCAGAATGATGTCAGAACATATGGAGATTTTCTGTTGACTGTCTGACATGTGGTACACGTGAAGCACAAGGGTAGACAAACAAACCTGTTGACAAATGAGGAAGGAAGGAAACTGATTCTGTATTAGCACATCAGCAATGGGATGACTGGGGGGTTTAATGGATAATACTGAGCAACAGATTCTAACAAACGGGTATTACTGAGGCAGACAACAGGAATAAGGAAGGAAGGAACAAATGTTTGTAACATTCCTCTCTCAGCACATCACCTTACGTTTGTTTTCTTCCTTCACATATCCATCCTAAGCAAACTGTGTAGTTAATGTACATGCAATCAAGTTCCAGGACGTCGGGGGGATAAAGTCAGAAAAATGCAAGTTCACGGGATTAATCTGAAGTACCAATTCGGTGATTTTCGGGGTTGGATGCAGAATGAGCAGTATGTATTCCGTCCAGATTTCCTTGCCCATATTGCCAAAGTATCCGCATTACTACTCTCCGTAATTATCATAAAAGTTTTCGGCTGGGACTGTGGTTAGCTGAGTTTCTTTCTTCGGCACCAAAATATGACTGTCACACTTATGCAGTGATTGAGAATTGTGCCATATTCATTTATTTGGCAAGCAAACTTATCAAAATAAAGGGTAAGAGAAAGGGAGGGGATAACGCTGATAACAACAACAACAATGGGAGGAGGACATGAAATGTTTCACTTTATTTAATGACATCTCAGTAGCTCATTATACAGCGTTGAATAACTGGATGACAGTGAAGTGGTTGGAGTCTAGTTTTAGGTTCTGTCCTGGCATTTTCCCCGACATGGTTGGGCAGAACCACAAACACATCAGCAAAGCTAGTAGGTATTCAAGCTGACATTCGAATCCAGTACATCCAAAATGCATGTCAGGTGCATTACTTTTTGAGCCAACTTGTTCAGGAATTGGAGGAAATGAGGAAGAGATAAATGTGGAAGGAGATGAGGAAAATGTTTGTTACCCAGATACTAACAGTGTTGCTCACTGCTACATTCTGTCAACTTGTCTTGTTACAAACATTTTTATTTACTGTCCACTGACTTATGTTAAATTTTGTCGTCATTACTCATCCTCCTTCTTTGCAAACAGAAGTTAGATAATATTGTAATATGTTTTCTTTTGGGTAATTCCCCGGCTTCTGAGTTCTAATAGCCGAAGTTTCAGAACTCTCTATCAGTTCCATCTTCATAGGCAAGTGGATGAAGTATGACAGGGGATGGGATGTGTGGTGTATTTATACCTGACAGGGTTCTGGCAGGCTGGTGGAGGAACCAATGGAAGGGGAGTGACTGGATGTGGGCAGGTAAGTGCACAACAGGTTGTGGAAGGGGGCACATATATAAGTGCGAGTGCAGGTGGGATCACTGTAGTGTACTCGGTGGATGTCTCCTTTTCTTGAGTTTGTGTAGCAGTAGTTTCTCCTCTAAAACTGGCTACATGGATGGTCTTATCAGAGAAGCCACCGAAATAGAGATGCATCCTAATAACATCAACAGAGATGGGGGGTTTCAACCTCAGCAAATCCTGGAAACCACTGTTAAACAAACTTAAGAAAAGGAGACATCCACCGAGTACAATACAGTGATCCCACCTGCACTCGCACTTATATACCTGCCCCATTCCACCTGTTGTGCACCTACCTGCCCACATCCAGTCACTCCCTTTCCATTGGCTCCTCCACCAGCCTGCCAGAACCCTGTCAGGTATAAATACACCACACATCCCATCCCCTGTCACACTTCATCCACCTGCCTATGAAGATGGAACTGATAGAGTTCCGAAACGTCGGCTATTAGAACTCAGACACCGTGGAATTACCCAAAAGAAAACATATTACATATAGAACACGGCAAAAGCTTAAAATCAAGAATTAGATAATATTGTTTCTATGACTAACATCACCTGCATCCTTTTTTAGAATCCTGACTGTCCTACTGTTTTTTTGACTTTGTATGAATCCTGGGGCAATTTTCTGGTGTTTCCCCAGGCACTGCCAAGATGTAGTGGTGTATGAACAGCCACTGTTTACATATGCACCTACAAACGTGGCCATAACTAACTTTATGTGACAACATGTGGCTGCTGTAACATCATTGCCGATGTCCACACCTCACAACCTGCTGTCACAGTGCAAGAATATCAGTCAATGGAAATGTGTTACAAAGTAGAAAACACTCTGTTCATTTGTACATTTTAACACACTTTTATGTTTGATCCTCTGCCTTCTACAAAAATGTACACCTTATGTGCAAACAAAACACTATACACTTCATGCCACAATATGATGATCGACAGAGCAGAGGTACTGAAATGCAATAAAAATATTATATACATACATACATATATATATATACATACATACATACTACACATTGTGTGAAATAGCACACATTAATACATAGGAAGTTAAAGGTCTTCCCATGGAGTTACAGCTGCCAGATAAAATGACATTTAAAGCAAAAAAGAACACCTACACTGCCATCTAGTATTACAAATAATAATTTAGAAAAGTATATAAACGTTAACCTCAGATATAACACTTGAAACATGAACGCAGTTTTCATAAGAGTAAAAACAAATGGTTTGACAACGGTTATCCCCGAAGGTCACTCTGAATCCAACTACAGTCACATCATCTGCATGCATCATTAGTGATTGGAAATTTGATTCATGCAAATTAAACAGCACAGTTTTAAACATCATATATATATATATATATATATAGTATATTACATTTAAGCTTAAAACAATAAGGAATGGAGTTTTTCTTATCACTGTTGGTAAGGCTGTCATTAAGACTGGCAATACTAACCGATAATTCCAGCTTACAAAACTCATTACACAAATAATTGCAACATCACATTCTATTTAATGTATAGGTATTGTATCAGGATTTGGTTTAAGTATAATGGTTAATCACTGATTGACTGAACCACCAATCAAACTGTTCATACTTATGCTTCTGCCTTGTATTCCTCTTAATTATACTGCATTAAAAATGTTCATGACTATGACATATCTGAGTGCCAATATGGGATGTTAACAGTGAAACAGATGCCTTTAATACAAGGACACAAAGAGTACTATGACAGCATGAGTGTCCCACAAGCTGTTACAAGGCTCTCTGCTACTACCCAGGGGTGCTAATAAGTCTTTAGCCTGACCAGGAAGGAAACAAGCTATGTTTCTGTCAGAATGGCGTGAATCTCATTCGGCGCCTTGCCTTGCAGGAAAAAAAAACTTGATGACAGCTCGTGTCTCCATGTTGTTGAAATCGCACATCCCTGACATGCTTCTGAGCTTGTTTCCTTCCTGGTCAGGCTAACGACTTATCAGCACCCTGGTACACTGGAATAACCAAGATTAATATTTTGCACACACATCCATTGTCTCTTTACCACATGTGTTCACTACCATAAAATGATGATGCAAAGTAGAATATTAAGAATCAGAATTACCCTTTCTACCAGCACGGGGCATCAAAATGTAATTAAAAAATAAAAAAAAAATCAGAAATCTACTATACAAGGAATAATCAAATGGAATAATCAAATGTTTGCCAAATACCGTAGTCCAGACTAACATATAAAAGTGCATGCTTCAAGATGCAATAAAAAGCTGATTAAAAACAGGTCCTACGGTGTAACAACGCAATGAAGATATGCCAAGAATAACTGACCAAAAACAAGAGTTGGTACATTGAAAATTTCTGTAATCCTGTCTGAGCACGGCAGTGTGTGTTCTATGGACAATGGATACCTTCATCAGTTCTCTGAACATTATTCACATATCAGCTTATCAGTCACACTTTGACAAATGCTGTGTCAGACAGACTGTGTAACCTATTGAAGCGTCGCCCTCTCATCTTCATGATGGCTTCTGACAACGAAGCTGGTCTTCCAAAAAAATCCACAATGGGTTGACTGGTGAGTAAAGTTGCCACAAACTGCTCCACTGTAATTGACCAATGTGGGTCCGGCCCACAGCCAGGATTTCCGTTTCTGTCTGGCGACTGAAGTGTTAAGACATACAGATAACAAAGAATATAAACATTTATTTTGCAGCATAATGCTTTGCCACAGGACTGAAAGAAGGGAAGGACAAAATGTCGAGACTTTACGTTCAACAAGTCAGGAAATGTCTATGGAGTAAAATACTTTGCTACAAGCTAAAAGGTAAAGCTATCTCATTATAGGCCTGGACATGCCCTTAGGGGGCCCAGGAGAGTGAGGGTTCCAGAATATCTAAACAGTTGGCACATGAAGGTGGTAAGGTTGTCAGCCCTATGCACTGGCCAACTTCATCCTCCTACAAGAGCCATAACTGGTACTCATCTCTCTTATAGGCTAAATCGACCTCAGGGCCACAGTGCTGCTGAAGGATTAAGTCCGTGAAAAATCCCAATGACCCCATCGGGAATTGAACCCACGACCTTAAAACACTTTGGTAAAACAGCATACCCACAGCAATGATGATGGCAACTATGCGTAATCACAGAAACAATGGCAACCTGGGTAACAAGGGAAACTGTGGTAACTCTAGTAACCACAGCAGTCTGAAAGAAAGGTGTCTGTTATTTTTGTACGATTTTATAACAAAACTTGAATTTTTTTGACAGATTTCAGCCAAAACACCTCACTATAAAACTTCACAAAAATCCATCCAGTAGTAGCCAAGTTCTTCCATGCTGATGGATAGACAGTCAGACAGACAGACATGACAAAGCTAAGTCATTTGTCACACTGCACATTTGTGAAAGTTTATATGAAAATTACAATGCAAACCTTAGTACTACCCTTCAAAACACACTACCTGCCTGAAGTTTACCAAACTTGGCTGAAAGATGTAGAAATAAGATAAACAAAATGCACTTATTACTGATGTGTGACTGTGCAGTTGGACTGTCTGATGCATAATGGGTAAACATACACATGGTTAATGTTTTGAGGGAAGACATACTAAGCTTCCTTAAATGCAAGTCTTTGAATAATTTAAAATAATGACGAGTCAGCACCCTTTAGCAACAGGGCTAAGAAACAATGAGAGCAGAAAAACAGTCAGCTACATTATCAATCAATTTAAAAACTGTGCCGACACTAGAATGTGACACATTGCACACACATACTCACACAAGACAGCTTATCATAAAGATCTTATTACTCAAACAGTCAACAAGACAGGTAACAGGCACAAGAACAAAGAGATCACTTGAACAGCAACATTACCTGGTCAGTAGAAGGAGTGTCTGGCTGACAGCCTGGCCAATGTGCTGCTGCAGCTGCTAGCAAGCTATCAGCTGATTCTTCCTTTTCCATATAAAATCGCTTCCCAACGTCACCCAACTTGAATAATAAAGTCCCTGTGAGCAAGACAACTATTCCTCAGATATATGGGCATAAAATGGCTTCCACTACAAAAAGCCATGGTACTGGCACAAAGAGTAATCTTGAGTGTACGCACAATTTGTGATTGTGGACAACTGTCACGGATTTCGATGTTCCCTTTGTGCACAAATGAAGTAAAAATTTTTGTTTATGTATCTCACATACCTGAATATGCCATGATAAGGGTATCATGGCATATGCAGAGAATTTCCACATGGAATAAGACATGAATAAACATCAGCTAAGCTGCTACACATATACTGAAAGCGTGCAGCAAATAATCTTCCCATAATAATGAATACCAAATGTGTTACATACCAACTGCAGATATTGAATGGAATGTCTCCAGATCCTCTGGCTGGGATTGAAACAAATCATACAGGGTCTTCCAAAGCACGATGAAATGCGGTTGAGACATTCTTGGGACACTCTTTAAGTCTGGACGGCTGTCATGAGGCTCAACAAGACAGCGCAAACTTTCCATGCTGCGGACTTCCCACGACTGTTCCCCTGTTTGGTGTACAAGCATATGTTGCCATTTTGACGGGCAGACTAACAGTACAGGCACTCTGAAGCCTACGGGTTACTTAATTTCCAAAACAACTTAAGGGCAAGAAATTTATGTTCTTCTCTTCTACAAAGCACATATATAAATCTTGTGCAGCCAGAGAACAGTAACAAGAACGACCCTGACATTTAAAGAATGTTGAAAAATTCACTTTTTGCTGTGTGCTTTCTTGTTTGATATTGAATTGAAACTGGTTTATTCTGAGCTGTTACTGACTGCTGTGCAAATGGATGAGATGCTTAACGCCATAACATAATTCCAACCGTTGTAGGTTTTAACTGATTCTAAATAAAGCTTCTGAAGGAAAATGTTACAATATTTCAGTCCAGAAGCACCGGTAAACAGACTATTATTGAAACTTCATCAGGTGTGTATCACATTTCAATCAGTTAAAATATGGCCTACAGTCACAAAGTACCAAGAAATTTAAAATCTCCCATTCTTGAGTGACAAATTGTTAACCCTAACTTAAAATCTGGCTGCTAACCCCAATACTACCAGATTTAGAATACCTCTATTCCTGACTGAGAAAGGAAAATGAAGCATTAAAGATCAGTTTACAGATACAAAGGTCAGATCAACATTTGCCTACAATTTAGTGCGCTTCAACACCCACATTTAGATCAAATATGTGCAAACTCTACAGCAATTGCAAAAATCACCATCTGGTGCATTACTCTCATAAGTACTGCTACTGATAGTGTGTACTAAACCTTTGCAGCAGGAATTAAGGGCCCAGCGCACCTGACACAAGACCCCGGATGACTTACTGCCCGCCCTTTACATTGCGTGCCCTTGGTTTTCAATTTTAGTGGAAATTTGGTTTCCTCAGAATCACACTGCATTTCAACTACAGGTCACTTCCGGCACCAAAGTGTTAATTAAAACATACTTCTCTGCTGGTTTAAAATATTTTCAAAATGCGTTTCTGTGTTCAGACACAGCCTCTCTCTGGCATAGCGTCTAACAACTTTAATTTCAAATTTGGACTTCCAAACAAAACGCTTACAATTGAACCACATACTTCTCTACAGCCACATGAGCAAAATGTGCAGACCAACTCTGAGACTAACCCAGCCTCAAACAGACTCTATTAGTTCTTAGGTACAGGAAAAATGTTACCTTTCTACTGTTTACTTGTGTCAAAGTATTCTAATATATTGCCCATCCTGGTGGCCATGCGGTCTAAGGTGTGGGTCCGAGGCCACTCGCTTGCTGGGATTGTGGGTTCGAATCTCGATGGGAGGATGAATGTCTGTCTGGTGTGAGTGTTTTGTGTTGTCAGGTACAGGTCTATGCATCAGGCTGATTACTCATCCAGAGGCGTCCTACCAAGTGTGGTGTGTCTGAGTGTAATCGTGAAGCCTTGATAATGAGGTGGCCTGGCCCACTAGGGGCTGTTGTGCCATGGAAGAAAATTCTAACACTGTCTAAGGTTGCTGGGATGGCATAGTTGGTATAGCAACTTGCTACGGGCTGCATGGTCTGCAGATCGAATCCTGGTGGGGGCACAATTTTCCACTGGCTGTGAGGTAAACCCAGCCTCCCACACAATGGGTATGGGGCCATTCCTGGAGGTAAAGAGACTGAGGTGTGGCATTAACCACCCACCCCATCTAGTGCTGAGGTTAAAGAAAGAGTACAGCTATACAACTACTCCCCCTCTGGGCCTTTATGGCAGGTTATAGGGTGAGCTTTACCTTATTCTAACTTAACTTTGACTAAGACTGTTTTTAAAATAATAAACCCAGAATTCATATCCATACTCTGTGGCCGTTCATGTTCCGACTCACGAGCGGCCAATGTAGAGCTCTCCTCTGTCTGGCTGGAAAAAGATTCCAGTGACGTGACACTTTGTTCCATACTATCAAAGAAGTCTGTCGCTTCAGCTGCAACCTCTGGACCACTGTCTGAATGTGTGGGCGATTCTATTTCTGCAGGTGTCAGAAGTGGAGGTAAATGTAGCAAGTAGAGTAACATTAGCCGCTGCGTAATGTCAGCATTACAGGTCAAGCCAAGAGCAGCTGCTAGCTGTCTGAAGTTCAGCAGACCATCTGCATTCTGATCCATTAACTGAAAGAATTACACTTTGATTTACGTTGATTCAGTTTTACGTTGATTCAGTTGACATCATCACACATTTAGCAAGAGGAATGAAAACTGCAACAGTGGCAATGGGACAGTCTCAAAATTTGCAACTGCTTTTATATCTAAAGAGGTCTCATGACATAATCAGATAACCCTGACAGAGATATGATGGTTTCACGGTGTTCAAGATTAAAACAGTCTATCAGATATCATAGTTCATACAGCTACATACACTCATCAAAACAAACAATACTAATACTTGGACACCAGTTTGAAATTTGGTTTCATGACATATACAGTGATACCTCAGCTAACGAGTGACCCTGCTAACGAATTTTTTGGCTAACAAAGATTTTTTCGCTGTTTTTCGAACTCGGCTAACGAATGTTTTAGTGGATGCGCGCGCTAACATAAAGCAGCAAACATGAACGGTCAGGCCATTCTAGGAGCTTATCTTTTCCGTCTGTATGTGTGTTTCGGCTAACGAAGATTTCAGCTAACGAATGTGATTCCAGAACAAATTATCTTCTTTAGCTGAGGTATCACTGTATCTAGTACTCTAACATGACAAAAACTAACACCACCAAAACATTACTATGAACAACTCACCCTAAAAATTCTTGCTGCTAGAGATTCAGCTTGTGTGCCTTTCCCCCACGGCGAAAGACCGACAAACAGCAGCCGAAACAGTTCAAAATCAACTTTATATGCTTCATATGGAGGTTGTGTTGGGTCATATCTATCTCCATTGACTCTCCGCTGGCTTAAAAGCTCTTCTCTAACCAGCACCAGTAAGTCCTAACACAAGAGAATTGGTGGCATTGGAAAATATATGCTTGGACAGTCACTTGGGAATTTTAAAATTTAAGCAAAATAGAATCACAGATACAGAAAGGCAGCATGATACCTGTAGTTCATCTTGGGAGAAATACCCATCTCCTATCACACTGCGCACCACATTTCTGCCCACTCCATCCTCTAGCTGCTGTACGACCCTTAGGCGGTGCTTCAGTCTTAGTCGCTCTATCACACCGGGCGTTAAGGAACTATAATGACTGTATGCATCATATACCAATGTCTGCACTGAAATGCTCTGCCCAAAGAAAAAGAACCTCTAAAAATGGTGTCAAAATACACAAACGAGAATTCTGAAACAATTTATGCCAACGCTTTGAATCGAGACGTTACTGTAACTTCACCATCACACCATAAATGTGAGCAAATCAAACGGATGTGACACCGTGTTGGTGAACGCAGTGTCACATTCCAGTCTGTCCGAATCTTCACCAGCCCCACTGTGTGAACCTCAAACCATGCATTATACACCTCTGGGGTGGATACTCTATAACATGTCTGGCGATTCAAAAATTCCTCCTGTGATGTGGGGGCCACAGCACTGTTCCGTTTCCTACAGTCCCACAGCTTCGCAATGACACAGCATCACATACAAACAGACTTGTTGCCTTCATTCTAAGACTCTTGGTGCACAAATTTCCAGTCTGATTAAAGGCATTAAAAAGTCATAAGCAATTATTTGTACATGTGCAAAGTGCACAATGCCAATTAAAGGACTGCATTCAATGTGCAATGCTGAGTATCTAAATATCTCTTACAAAAATATTTGTAGGATATACCACAACAGAATCTGGGCAAGTGACCATGGATAACACATTTCCTGCTAAACAATAATTATAGTAACAGACACGCCATGTACAGGCAAGGAAACACAACTACGTACTCCTTGTTGTACCTGATGCCAGGACAGATAATCAGCAGCACTGTGTTCAGAAATTCCATAGAAAATATTTTTAAGGCTTGAGTCCATTAATAATATATTTCTACAGGGCCAGCTTAAAAAAAAAATGAAATGGCAACCCTGGAGGACTATGTGAAGTGCCAGAAATGTCATAAATGGACGGATACCGATAAACAATAACGAAAAGTAAAACCTTCTTTATCTCTTCGCCATCTTTAGTTCGGAGTGTCATCAGGCCCTCTTCATTATACACTCCTTGTAAATAATCACCCAGAAGCTGCATTGCTTCTCCCTCATCTCGGCATGTTAGCAGTTTATCCTGGTTTGATTCCAGAACAGTCAGTGCAACCTGAAAAAAGTCAAATTACGTGGAACTGACAACATACTGTTGAATGTGATTATACAGTTGCATAGAGTTCGTGTTATGATATTATGTGCTCCATGAACAGGAGAAATATATATGAAGCATGGATGAAGAGCATCATATCCATCGCTGAATTATGATTGGGCACTATTTTCAAAATACAAATAACCTTGGCAAGCATGAGAACAACATACAAAGGGTTAAGAACAATACAGAGAAAATTACTGCCACAAGCAATACAAAGTGGAAGCACCTGAGATACAAGGATTGCAGCATGTGCGTAACCTGGCGGATGCAATGGGGCAAAAGCCCCTCCAATATTTTTTTTTTTTGTTTCTTTCTTTCTTTCTAACTTGACTCCATATTCTAGACCTATCTGTTGACAATCAAGTCTGTTACCCATTTGCAAAAGACCTGAACTCTTTTAGGAGTTCATGCAACACAGAACGGTAGTTCTGTACCGACAGTCTGGGACAAGCTATCGGTCCCACCTTCACTCTTCTTGGACTGCTTGACCCTCGAAGATGGCACTGATAAGCTCTCCCAGAAGGGCTGTACAAAACTACCACTCCATGCTGTGTACAACCCCAAAAGAGCGCAGGTCTCATGTACAACATGACAGAAGCCTCAAATCATGGAGGAATATAAAAATCCAAGCAAAGTGCCTTTGTTAAATTCTTGTTTCTCATTTATATTACAGTGTTAACAGCTTTCTGATTATTGACGGTAAACGTATATTTGCATACATTTTTTGGATGGGAGAAATTTTTTAATGTAGGATGGTTTTCAAACAAATCAAATTTTATTACATACAATTTTCATGAAATTTCAACTACAATTCTCAGTACATACAACAAACTGTTACAGTCATTTTGTGAATCAGGCTCTCAAATTTCTGAGTTTTCTCATATATACAGTGTGTTTCAACCCAAAGACTTCTCAGGCTAAGTGGCAAGCCATATTGTAGTGTCCCTGACCAGGGGATCTCGGGCTCTGTACCCCCCAGTGACAGAGACCTTATGGGCAGACAACTGAGCGGTAACTTGCTGCCCTGAAGATGGAAGGTTGACATTCGGAGGGTGGGTGGTTGTCGTTAAAGAGTAAAAGTCCATGGCAATCCCAATATAATAACGGTTTATTAATCATAAAATGTACAAGGGAGTAGTCCTGTTGTGGAGACGAGTGCAGCAGAACCGCTAATTTCTACGAGGCCCTTCGCCGTTACAAAGTGGTCAGCCTGGCTGGTGTCTAAAGAATCCCCGTCTCTCACGCTCCTTGCCCAGTTATACTAAAGCTGCTACAATATCTTACCGCACCTCCTGCCGTCATCTTCTTACAGACAGCACACAAAAAACACTTGGGTTACAAAAACCCTCTGTTCCCAATATTGTGGGAAGACAAAATGTGTAGGAATACCTGCATATGGTCAAGTGGGGAGTGTAACGGTTGGCCAGTGAGATGCCATGAGTCCCTGGATACTACAATATTTCCTAGGGAAAGGAGTACCAGCAAATGACCATATTTGCCACAATATAAGGCAACTTCCCATATTCAAGTAATTAATCAGAATACATTTATTCTTATGTTCAGGTTAATAGAGTAGTTTTGCAAGTGTACCCTCATTTATTAACATTCCTGCAAAGGTGTTGCTGAAGATTCAAGTATTCTGGGATGTGACACTGTGTCACTGAGCTGCTTGACACCAAAGATGTGGAACTATGATTGTTCAAAACATCAGAAACTACACACCCAAAGACATGCCATAATAGCTCAATCTTATGTGTTCAGACAACCATCTGAACCAACTGGCATCTGCTGTCTGAATTCACTTCTGGTCTGCCGGGACCACTGGAACCTACAACAGACTCTGCATCGCATTTGTGGTCCGCATGTTTTGCAATTTCCTGAGTGCCAAGTTTCAGCAGAAGTGCCTGAGGATCTTAAATTACTTTTAACACTGATGCCCCCATTATTAGCTCTGCATATGAATGCATGATATGTTCTAGTCAGTACATGAATTATTTTGCTGAACAATTCATAATGCTGGCACTTGTCAAGACGCGGTATTTTAACACACGTTACAGTATTAAAGATACAGGCTACTAATACCTAAGCATGTGAACTTGAATCCAGACAAGTTTGTTTGACTGACTAAATAACTAACTAACCAAACAACCAACCACCCAACCAACAAAACTAAACTGACTGACTAACTAACTAACCATCTAACTTCATAGGGCAGGCTCCTTCTTGAGAATCTAACAGACCCCAGTCAGTCAAGAAAACTCTCCGCACTTTACACAATGTAAAGTTACATTACAGTGGTCACCACACAACCCACTAATGATCCCTACCCTCCACCTTTCTAACCTATTTCTTCATGATACATTTTAATATTATTCTACAACCTACACCCAGATGTTTCCAGACGTCTGTTTCCTGCAGGCTTCACCACCAAATCCCTGCGCACACCTGTTCTCTCCCATATATTCTGTCCAACTCAGCCAGTAAGATAGATAACATTGTAAAATTTGTTTGTTGTCTCTATTCAAAGTGGATCTGACTGCACTTCATACAAACCTCCAAAGAAACTGCAGTATACAGTATGGGTGAAACATAAATGTCACTTCCAATATGATACAGAAAAAAAAACGAGCAAACACAACATACTTTTTAAAAAATAAATAACATTAATGTAGATAAAAAGTAATGAAAAAAATTGTGCTGTCTGTGGGATTTGTTACTTACTTGAAATATAACTCTGGCACCGTCGTAGAAAAAGCAATCTATGATATTCACAGCACTTTCGTAAGGCATAACACTGCAAAACAAACACAACGATGGAGTTACTTCCGTTAAACAGACGTTCTGACGTATCAAGTAACTAACGTTAAAAACATAAATACAATTAAAACAGGCCAACATTACTGCAGTGGGGTTCAATGGTGACTTGTGGGGACAAAGTGCCATTGTGAAGTTGCCAGACACTGCTTTTGTGAGCTGAACTTATACCTTGTGGGCCAGCATCCTCCAGTTCTACAATCAGTCTGTGTTTGCAAAAATATCTGTCTGTAACAATACAGGCTGTAGGACACTGCACAGACTTGGTGGCCCAAAGGATTTACCGAGGCTTCACGTGATCAGCATAGTGTAACAGCTGTCCCACTTTCATATGTACCACACAGACAGAGCATGTCACATACACATTTCCATGTGACATGCTATACCATCAGCATCAAAACGTTTTAACACCATCAATTTGGATGTCTGTGTTATGCTGCACTTTGATCAATACCAGATGTTTCAATGCAAGATACAACCTTATTATGCACTGCAGTTTGAATGAATGCACAATACAAATTTCAGTAACAATGTATCATCTTCAGGCACTACATCAATAACAATTTTGCTTACATGCCCGAACATGATATAAACTGCACAGTGTGCTTTCAGTGTAACTGTAGCTTGGACTTGGGATAGTGTGGCAAATGTAGGGATGAGGCTACAGACTGGATAATCCAGGGTTTGATTCTCTGACATGGCAACAGATTTTCTCTTCTCCAAAAGTGTAATGAAGTGAAGTGAAGTGAGGTGAAGTGAAGTGCAGTGTAGGGAAGGGGGTAAAAATGAGACTTTATGGGAAAAGTTTATATGAATAGTAAAGTGGTGAGAAGTGAAGAGCTGGGGTGAAAGCGTGAGTACAGTATGTGTGGGGAAAAATACTGGAAACTGTATACAGTACTTTCTTACTGTGGTGTTGTTTACCTTTTGTACATGTTGTATTTTAAGATGTCTTGTGTGTATTGTTGTTAGCTGTCTTGTGTGTCTTGCAGTTGTCTTGTGTGTATTGTTGTCGTCTTATGTGTATTTGCTGTACTGTGTGTGCATTGCTGTTTTTACTTTAGATGCCGGACTGCTGGCTAGAAGTCAGTATTCGGAAGGTCCTGCGACCGGCCACCTCGACACAGATTTTTCTTGGTTTCCCTGTGTCTATAAGCAAATGCTGAGATGG
>Ga0131853_10012160_pt1 | contig 15763 bp, 13 predicted proteins | sample TergutLab28metaG_FD_92764 | JGI IMG/M metagenome (GOLD analysis project Ga0131853, IMG submission 92764) | Labiotermes labralis P1 segment gut microbial communities from Petit-Saut dam, French Guiana - Lab288 P1 (version 2) (version 2) | ecosystem: Host-associated > Arthropoda: Insects >...
ATATCACCACCACCACCAGAAACAAAAAAAAACAATATTAATTACGGCATTACCACTACCACCACCACCACCACCACCACCACCACCACTACTACTACTAATATATCACCACCACCACCAGAAACAAAAAAAAAACAATATTAATTACGGCATTACCACCATCACCACCACCACGAAAATAACGACAACTGCAGCACTCCAGTTCGACTACTGATATTGGTTTACTGTATATAGTGGTCCTATCTAAATAAGCTTCTGCCCCAGTTTTTACCAAAGGACCGAGAGAGAGCCAGTCCCCGAAACGTCTTGTTTTTGGAATGCTGTATTTTAATCAGATAATGAATAATGCCCAGTTGGAGTGTATTTAATAATAATGCTACATGCAGCCCTTCTCCATTCATAGTTCAGGTTTCAACAAGGACGGATCCGTCTTAGCCTGCTAAGTATTGCTGTGTTGTCTGTAGACAAAAGTGGGACTAGCATTGTTAGTGTGCTTGGCAAACAAAAGATATTTTGTATGTGGAATAAAGAAACCAAGATGTATCGGTACATTTCGGACTTAACTGTAACGTACTGGAACTGGTGTAGTTCGGGTTGTAGAGTGATTACACCACTAGCTGTACGCCCTAGGAATCGTGTTTCGATATCCAGAACATTCAGACTGAATTGCCCACTCAGCCTCCGGTTCATTTGGTACCAAAGTCTTTCCTGGAGTGGCAACGGTCGGAGCCTGAAGGTGAAAATTCGCCTCAATATAGGGCCTTATCGTCGTTGCGCTGGATATCTGTTCGCTCGCCACACTTCCGTCCTGTCTGTATGCCTGAGTTTGATATGTCTGTCTTGTTTATTTACTGCTACTGTGTAATAGATATGGACCGGGTAGCTCATTTGGTTTAGCGACTGTCTACGGGCTGGACGGTCCGGGATCGAATCCCGGTGGGGACGAGATTTTCCACCCGCCCACACCGGTCCTGGGGCCCACCCAGCCTCCTGTAAAATGGGTACCGGGTCTTTCTCGGGGTAGAGTGCGGCCGGGGCGTGCTGCTGACCACTCACCCCCTTCGGAAGAATAGAGCTATACCTCTGCCCACCCTCTGGGTCACACCGGACCTGTAACGGGATCACTTTCCTTTTTTACTGTATAAGAGATAGGATGTTTATTACTCTCATCGTAATTAACATCACCAACATAAGTGTAGTGTTCTATTCCTTTTTCCATGGCGTAACAACCCTGAGTGGGTCAGAGTTTCCTCATTATCGAGGCTTCACGACCACACTCAGACACAACATATTTGGTAGGACTCCCCTGGACGGGTGATCAGCCCTGCAGAGACCTCTACCTGACAATACACAACACTCACAAGAGACATCTATGCCCCCGGCAGGATTCGAACTCGCAATCCCAGCAAGTGAATGGCCGTAGACCCTCGCCTTACAGTACGGTTCTAGTAAAGGTCTGTAATAGAAACACGCCACACTGCCATATCTGAGGTATTAATTCGGCTGTTAACCGCCATATTTGTGTCAGGTTCATCAAACTCAGCTTTTTCTGGATTTGTTGTCATTAATTGGGTACCGGGGTTCTTTCCTGCGGGTAAATCGGCCGAGGCGTGAAGCTAACCACTCACATCATTCTAGTCCGAAGGTTAGGAATGTGTGGAACCTTACCTCTACTACCCACATAAGCTTGCAAAGCGTGAACAGGGAAAATTTACCTTTTTTAGCATTAGGGTGCGGAGATGTTAAAGGTCGTTAAGAGAAATATATAACCCTTCTACGCCCTACCTTTAATTTAAAATTAAAGACCGAAATTTATTTATGCCACGTTTGCATAGTTCAGCGTGCTCTGTAGACTGCTGAAGACTCCTGATGTTTGCAGCTTTCCTATGGAGATGCATCTGGTTCACTACAAGAAGAATTACGGCAGCCAAGATGTGGCTCTCAACTACGAAGATGGGCTGGCTGTGGTCTCCTTCCTCTTCCAGGTATACTTCTGACACTGTAGCTGTTTGCGGGAATCAAACATTACGACACTTCTGCGTGATTTGACACTTCCGCAGCGGCGTAAATGAGGTCTTTGCTCTTATGGGATGTTACAAAGCGTAGATTGGTAGTTGTTAATGAGGTTATCCCGAAACGTCGGTAAGTAACTGGCAGTCTGCGCTGCCTAACATCCCAGAAGAACGAAGGTCTCATTTACAAAACACTTCTTCCTGCATTCTTATGCAAGTAAGATATTATTGCACATTGTGCAAATTAAATGACGAATTATAGCGAAACCATGTACTGTTCGTATTGACACGGTTCAGCGTCTTGCCATCGACAGTATTTCCGCAGTATTATCGACAGTGTTTGCATAGTAATCGCAAGAAATTCGGACATGGGCACTACACTGTAATTCTTCCCGTGTTTTTTTTTAAATCTTATGTAAAATTAGTCCATATACGTGTATTTGAAAAATATTTAGCTTTTGTTAACGATGTGAACTAACTTGATTTGGACTAAATGAAATTCGCTAACAGCAAGGTGGTCACCTGAGATCACCTTCCGCAGCACTGTTGTCTCTTTACACCAGCCGTTCTTAACCTGGGGTCCGTGACCTTGGACGGAAAAAAATCTTTATTTTTACAAACCTTTTAACTGAAATTTATCTGTTCATTCAATAATGAACGTAGACAACAAAGTAACATGGCTTACAGACTCCAAAAATGTTTAACTGCATTGTATCTCACTACCTCTATTTTATGCACTTAAATACATATTTTTGAGAAGGAATTCGTAGGTTTCACCCGAATCTAAAAAGGGTCCATGGCAGAAGAGAGGTTAAGACCACCTGCTCTACACGTTACAGCTGAGCGGACGCCCTAATCCGGCCCTAAACGCCATCATCCCCTTCCTGGACGCTGTGATTGGTGCTGAGTTGGAAGTGACCCTGCCACGCCCCTTCCCCCTCGAAATGCTGGAAATCGCATTTTCATCGCATTACGCCACGTACCTGGGATCCCTCACGACCCCACCGTGCAGCGAGGTGGTGACTTGGATCGTGTCATCACGACCACTCGCCCTGTCTCATGAACAGGTGAGATGAAAGAGGTACAGCAGAAATTCTTGAACTTCTCCAGCCAAGATTTTGGACGGAGTCACACACCGGAAGAATCCAGCGACGCGCAGGTAATTGAGACTTCGGTTTGCTGCCTGTCGTTGTGCAGAAGAAATGGCTTCGTTCAGGCAACGCTATCCCCGCAGTTTCAAGTGCAAGACTACAAGAGTACGGCCTGTCAGTGCCGATCGCAATCTTAGGGCACGGCACAAGGAAATTTTTGCAGTCGCTCTGTTTGGAGGAGATATTAGAGGGGTGGTAAGGTAAAAGGTAAAGGTGAAGTTCACCCTATAAAAGGCCATGAAGGCCCAGAAGGGGAGTACAGGTATAGATCTACTCTTTCTTTAACTTCGGCGCTAATTGAGGGTGGGTAGTCAACACCACGCCCCGGCCGCTTTATCCCGGGACGGAGACGAGGTACTCATTGCACAGGAGGTTGGTTGAGTCCAGAGCCAATCTGGACGAGAGCGAAAATCTCGCCCCCACCGGATTTCGATCCCCAGACCGTCCAGCCCGTAACGAGTCGCTATACAAACTGCACTATCCCGTCGCGGTATTAGAGGGCTTGCTGGTTAGATTCTTACAAGCAGTTATAGAGCGTGGGTGGTTCTGGGCTGCCTGCTTTTAACAGAACACAAACACCTTTCTTCGCGGAGTATTCCTTCTATACTATGACTGCTTAGGTTTGGAAACTTGGGAGGAACCAAATATATTGTTTTTATGCAAATGACCTTGGAGTTGTGTGCAAAGCTCGTAACTGTGTTGTATCTTATACAGCCTATCCAGTACAAAATACTTTCCAGTGCCGACAAAATTCTTCTTCTCACATGGTGGTGCCTATGGATGGGCATGTCAGACAGAATGCAGCATCTCTGGCTTTGCTGTTGGGTGGGACACATACACTCATGGCTGTAAGATCGAACTGGTTACGGAACACTGACGTGGGATATAGGAGACTGTCTCCAAAGAGAAGGAGCTTAGCGACATTCACATCTGCTGGCCAGCAACTGTGTGTCTACTCCAGAGATTTTAAATTGCTATATAATAGGCTATAATATCGTACATTCTGGTACTGCGTAATTCAATCGGCGGAACTGACGTATCTTACAGGCGGGATACGAGATTATTAACCTTTTAAAGCCTAGCGGTTTCTTTACGTACCACCAGGTTTAACATTCAAAAATTCTACATGGTGCTCGCTTTGCGTTGAGTGATTTGTACCGATCTGAGAACAGACAGCGACTTTTGATTTATACATCATTAACTGATTGGCTTTTATAAAAGTGGTGGAAAGTGTTTACAGCGCGGTACGAACTGATTCCTTATATAAAGTAGATTACTTTTCGTCTTTAAAAGTTTAAAATAACATGTGTCAGAGTAAAATAATAACAGATAACAAACTAAGTATGCTCATACGCTCGAACTAGAAATACCATTATTCACAAAGTTTAATCCCGTAGTTTTCGAACCCAGGTATCAGGTATTCCTAGTCAGATGAGCGGTAATGATGTGGTGATAAGAAGAAAGGAGATATAATGGTTATATTCTGTCTGAGAAAGTAGAAACAGAGGCGTAAATCTGGAAAGGGATGGAGTTACACAGTCCAGTAAATCATTCAACGAAATATTGTGTAGATTTTGAAAAACAGAGTAAGGAATATAACCTGAGAGGAAACATTTCACTGACATTGTACGCTGGCTTGAAGATAAAGTGTGAGGAGACACTCATAAAAATGAGTACACGGGAAGGGATGAAAGGAACCATGTAATGCAGCATGGCAGTTTGAAAATGCTTGGCGGACAGATTTGTCCTAAATGTAATAAATCGCGAGAATGGCGCCACATCTTGAGGTGTGAAGGAAAAATGTATGAAAGGAAGAGGTATTAGATAAGAGAATTAGGAATACTGATGCAGATGCAGTTACTGGGAGGATAGCAGGATGCCAGGATTCGATTCCCGGACCGATGAGGAATGCAAAATAATGAAGAAGATTTTACTTTGTTGTTGCTCCATGTATAAGGAAACGCTCCATTTCCAGCCAGAAATCTGCTTTATTCCTCCCGCCCTTCATAATGGAGGAATTCTGCTTTGATGGTTTGATTTTGTTTTCAGCTAACCAAGTTCAGATACCTGAGTTCAGCAGATGATGAGATGGAGAACAACTTCAGACCCGTACAACCCACCAGTGGGCGACATGTGTTTTACGTGAGCTGAGACCACAGGAGAGTTCGATCACTTATTTATACACAACTGAGTCACTCAGTTCTTACGTAGTTGGAATATTTGTGGAAGCCGAGTGAGACTGAATCCCTTGGTACTGCGGCCCAAATAGGCTTAAATAGATGGATGACTGATACGTTTCCGGCACTGATAGGTTGATAACTGGTAAGGAAGAACAAAAATACTTCGAAAGAGACCCACGTCAGCATGGGCACGAGCTTTCGCGGTGACAATCTAACGACTGAGGACTTGAGCTTTGACACGGCCTGGTGTACAAAGATATTATTCTCTTAAGAGAAATGTCTTACCAACCTAAAACGTATAATGGTATTTGCTTAATACCCTAAGATATTCTCTCACGAGAAACATCGCATGACTCCAAAATATGTCATATTATTTACATGATATCTTAAGCCCGTATGAATTTATTTCACAAATTGGTAAACGCTTGTACAATGAGATTTTATTTTAAATATTTGTTTTTAATGATTGATGTAGCCCTTTGACCGAAACAGTCGCTGAAATACAAGGAAATATTTATATTTATTCTGTTCCTATTACGATGTTTTATTTTGCGTTGTAATGTTTAACTATCGACGCGCAAAAATTCAAACCCAAGGACTTTTCATGTTCGTTATTATCCCGTAGTCAGGAATGCCTTCAACATGAACATTATAACAACCCAGCATGTGCGTGATATTCGTGTTTGTTATACATCTGCAAACTTTTTACTGATGCAAAATTTTTATAGCTTTGCACAACCACGGCTGCCTGATAACTTGAAAACATAACTTGTCTATGTTTTATGATTATATATCTGTAGAGTTATAAACTATAAAAATATATACCACTTGTTAATGTTATTTTCTCTATTATAAAAATATCACCTGAAAGTATTACACCTTTTTATGACTTCTTTCCATTGTCAGCGTGTCCAAAAAGACACCCAATCCCTTGCGACGAAAGTAATGAGTTTTCTGGCGTTTTGAGACAGATAGGTAAAGGTAAAGCAGTCCCGTTACAGGCCTGGAGTGGCCCAGAGGGTTCCAGGAAGTTAAGGTTCCCAGATTTCATGACGACACAGGGTAGTGGTAAGGTCGTCAGCCGCAAGCACCGGCCGCCTTTACCCCCAGGAAATGCTCCTGGTACTCATTTCTGTTAGAGGCTGAGCCGACCCCAGGGCCATAGTGCGATCGGAGGGATTTTATGGCAGCTGGGATCGAACCACCTACCTTCCGATTTGTAGCACAGCACCTTAACCACTGTGCCACCGCGGTCCCCGTTTTGAGACAGATTCAATCGGTAATTGACAAGATGTCACGTGTCTACTTTTGTCTACAATGCATGACTCATTCTCAATATGCACCTGGAGGAGAAGGCCGGCAGGTGTTGATGGTAGCTGAAAATAGATTGAATAAGCAATTTCAGTACAGCTGACAAGGAAGGTCCTTCAGCGTGGAGGTAGTAATAACTTGTCACCAAAAAAAAATACTTGTTAGAAAATGTCACACAGTGCTTCAGATCTAGACGGATCCTTGGGAAAGATGTAGGTAACAGATAATGGACATGTAATTTTGATCTTGGAAAGAAAAGAATGACCTATTGACCCCAACTGGCTTTGTCCTCTCCATGCCCGTTTCTTTCCACGCCACTCTGCGAATATAATCTGGCTGCGTCTGCATTTTTCTATCCAATGCTCCCCGATTTCCGAAAGAGCATTGCTTTTTGAAAGGTTCGTAGACTTCGCCCCTTGTCCTAGTGGCAAGAGCATCTGTGGATGATGATGATGGAGCATTGACAGAATGATACTGAGAGCAGAAAACCGAAGTGTTCAGAGAAAAACCTGTCCCAGTGCCACTTTGTCCGCCACAAATCTCATTGGACCTGAGCTAGGATTTAACCCCGGCCTCCGCGGTGAGAGGCCGGCAGCTAATGCTCCACACACACACACACACACACACACACACACACACACACACACACACCATCATTTACATGTTGCTTGTACCGGAAATGCAAACTGGCGAAGGCTGAGAACCTTGCAAAAAAATGTTCTCTCGCAAATCGGGGAGGATTTATTAGAAAAGTGCCCCGATCACTTGAAGCCTGAAGATGAGATCAGTATGATCCTCATAACATTGGTATGCACCTCGAATTACATGATGTAATCTAAGAATAAAAAATCCCGAACTGAAGAGACGCCTTGGGAGATCTAGGCATAAATGGGAGGTTTATGCGAAATGCTGTAGCTAACGAACAAGGTATAAGATATCAGACTCTAAAAGACAGTAGGCTTTACCTTCATCCTGACCCCCGTGAGAACCCCATCTCTCAAGTTATGCCCTACTTTAGTGCATTTAATAGAGCTGCGTTACCGTGTGTGTAAAGCCTTGAGCACGACCACAGTTGATCAGAGATCCGGCCAGTCCCCTTTATTTTATATGCCGTGTTCCCATCCATCGATACGTCGGAACGTAGAGCTGACCATTAATTCTGATGGTAGGCCTACACAAAAGTTCACCCTAGAACAGGCCATGAAGGCCCAGAAGGGAATAAAAGTATAGCTGTACTAGTTCTTTAACCCCGGCGCAAAGTTATCATTTCTCATAGTTGATTTTAGATATGTTAATTGCGTTACTAAAATTGTCTTAAATGTTTTTGAATGAAAAGAAATATGTTTTTTAATTATATACTAAATAGTTCTACCATTTTGTTTTTCGAATATAATCGTCGCTGACAGCGGAATATTGTAACCTGTTTATACGTCAATGGTCGGAGTAGTTTGTCGGTATAGCGACTAGGCCACGGTTTGGAGGTCCGGGGTTTGAATCCCCGTAGGGGCAAGAAATTTTTCAATTCTCGTGAAACGTCCAGAACCAGCTCTTGTGTATGATCCGTTATTGAACCTCTCTGAACCCAACTATTCATCACTAGGATCCTCGCTCTTCTGCGATGTTACGCACCACAGAGTCGTAGTTACAGACGCTTCGGGACAATCTACAGGTCCAATTTTCTAGGATCGAGCAGTCCAAAATTACAACGTACCCTACAGATGGCAGGGCAGTCGGAAGAGACATGTGTTTCGAGTTGCTCATCCGTGGCGATCCGTGGCACTTTTCGGTTCTAATCCGTGCTTGTTCGGTGCGGTAAAGAGACAGACACAGATTAATAAGGGATGTCGATATGTATCTATGTTGTTTCGTTCATGTCTAATTGTGTTCCAGTTGTATCAAGTTGTTTTTAAAATATCTAAGAGAAGTTCACTTAGGCCACTAATCTTGCGACCTGACACAGAACGCTCACATTTTAATGCAGAATATCTCGCAACTGTTTTTCGTGTTTTGAAAATAGTCGATAATCGTTGGAAAGCTAACGCGGGTTGCTGTTCGTGGTGTGGGAGGTTTGTTTAGGTTGGCGGCTGAAATATTTGTTCTTATCGGATGGTACTGATAATTTACACTTGTTCATAGTGTCATACTACGTTTTGATTGAGGGTTAGTATCTAACGTTGTTTAAGACTACGAAACGGTTGTGGGTAATATTTTCTAACCCTCGTAATTATTTTTTTTTCATACATTGTGAAACCAGCTAAGCGTCGTTGGATGACAGATTCACTGTTTGGGAGGTTAATGTACCCTTTATTACATTTCAGGTGCGTTCGTATTACAATGTTTAACCAAAACACGTTAGGAACTTCACCTTCTTTTGGGGCAACTTCTACTCCATCATCAGCAAACCCGATGAAGGATTTTGAGGTTACCTCACCGCCAGACGATTCTGTTTCATCACTAGCTTTCAGTCCAGCCACGATTCCACAAAATTTTCTTATTGCTGGAAGCTGGGACAACAATGTAAGTGAAAGCGCCGTGGTTGGTGCGTAAAGTTCTTGAAAGTAAATTATGCACTGATAACTCTTCCTCCAAAATTTATTGGTTGCATATGTACAACCTACATTTTCGGGAATCGTGAAGGTATGATGATTTTAATACGTGCAAAATCAAATATGGGCAATATAATAGTTAAAGTTTTGCTTGTAGCAGGTAACTACGATTTTATTGTTCTGTTCTACTTGAGCCATCCAACCTGTTACTGAATTTCGGATTTAATTACATTTACTAGTGGAAACGAAACGTAGTGGAACGTAGGTAGGTAAATGCTTGCTGCATTGTAAGGTTACATCTGGTGTAAAATGAAGTCTTTTTAGGTAGTGTAAAGTGTCATTTCTGAAGTTGGTAGGTGCACACATTTTAGACAACAGGAACAATCTTGACCAGTTACATAGCATTTTACTACAAAATTAATGTTAGGTTAATTCAACATAATTTTTTTTTTTTTACCATAGTCTTGATTGCTTGCATAGGTTAGTTCAAGAATTGTCTCTTTCAGGATATTATATAGAACAGAACTGTGTCTACAGCCAAAATTTGCTACTGCCACATTTTTTAATATGTCTGATGTTATTACATTTAGTTTTAAGTAATATTTTGACATGAATTTCAAAAGTTATATGGAGCCTTGGACATATAAAAGAGTAATTAGGCTCAATATGTTTATTACATGCATGTATAGGAAACCTAAATTGGAAATGAAAATGGCAATGACATGCTGTTTATGTTTTATACATGGAAGCTGCTGATGGTAAATTTATAACTGATTATTTAGTGTGCCCGTCTTTAGTACAATATTTTATTTTATAAGTGATTTAATTCAGAACGGTATATAGAATTGTATGTGTTGAAGGATTAGATACAATAACTTACACACATGTCATATGTTATAATGTATTGTTTCAGGTTCGATGTTGGGAAGTAGAGCAGACTGGCAAAACTATTCCCAAATCCATGCAGACAATGCAGGGTCCTATTCTGGATGTTTGCTGGAGTGATGTAAGTGACGGTTTGGTTAAGATTCAAATATTCTAGGATGTTAATGTTATATCAGCAGTACTTAGTTCCATTTGACATAGTGTTGCTTTTTATAAGACTTTAATTTTTATCAGCAACTCTGTGAGAACTTGAAATCTGACAGTTTGGTTTTATAGAACAAAATATTTTGGAAGACATAATTGCAGTTTATGTTACATTTTCTGAGTTGATTTTGTGTGAGTTATACACTTCTTCCATTATGCTTATAGTTGCTGCAGTTTTCCAACATAGAGTGCATTGATAGCAGAAGGTATCGCATGGCTCTTGAGTCATTGTACAATAAGGTTGTGAGGTTAGTTTGGGTTTAAGGATGGAATGCTTATGTGGTCTGAATGAATTCATTTTGTTTTATGGTACGACTGTGAAATTAACTTTTAGTTGATAAGTTTAAGTGCAAAATGTATCTCAGGTTTTTCTTGCTTAGGGGAGACATTTAATAAGATATTACAAATGACATTTTTGGGTACATACTTACTTACTAAATTACTTACATACTCACTCACTTCTTGGCTGTGCTGCCCTCTGAGAGACTTGACCTTCTTAATTACAGACACCCTTTCTCCCTATCAACTGCCTTCTCTCGCCATCTCTTAAACTTCTTTTCCTGTAGATCCTTTTCTACATCTTCCAGCCATCTCAATCTAGGTCTTCCCCTTCTTCTACTTCCCACCTGTTTACTCTCAAGTGCTTTTATAACTTCCCTTCCCTGATCCATACTTACTACATGGCTAATCCATTCCAGTGTCTTCTTTTAGTATCTGCTACTGTGCCTAGATCCTTATATAGCTCCCTCAGTTCCTGATTAGTTCATATTCTCCATATTCCTTGCTCGACCACTGGTCCGTATATCCTTCTTAATATCATCCTCTCCCACATACCCAGTCTTGTCATACCCATCTCAACCATAGCCCCTGTTTCACTCCCAAACACTACAAGTGGTTTCACCATCATTTTATATATCTTAATTTTAACTGATTTACTTATGGCTTTAGCCCTAAATATATGTCTTATACTATAAAAACATCTATTACCTGCAGCAATCCTTGATTTTATTTCATCAATTATTACATTTTTTGAAATTATCAAGGCACCTAAATATCTAAAATTCTGAACCATTGCAAATACGTGTCTATTCGTTATCATATCTTGCTCTAAATTTGTTATATTTCTGTTTGTATTCATATATTTCATTTTGCTTTCATTTATCACCAGTCCATTACTGCAGCTTTTTTAATATCTGTATTACTTCTTCAGTTGCTGTCACCAATCATCCAAGTATCAGTACATCATCTGCACATGCTATGTACTGTCTTGTTCTGTTAAACATTATTTCACTTGGTTTGGTCTCAATATTCTTTATCACCTGCTTCAATACAACATTGAACAGTATTGTAGACAGTGCATCACCTTGTCTCAAGCCTCTCCGTATTCCAAATGCTTCAGTCAGTTGAAGTTAGATCCATTTGAATCCTGCAATGTCATTTTTATTAAGTTCACTGCTTTCTTTGGGTTCTGAAATTTCGTATAAATATGTTCTATTTATTGATTCATAAGTCTGCTTCAAATCAATAAATAATAAGTTTAAGTCTAGATTAAGTTCATACAATTTTTCAAGAATAAATCTTAACAAATATAATCAGCAGCTGCTAAACCCACACTGATAATCTCCTAAAATTTCCTTTGCATAAGGGACCAGCCGCCTCTGCAGAGTATTAGTCAGAACTTTGTAACGTACTTTTAATAGGGAGATTTCTTTATGATTGCTACATTGCAGTTTATCTCCCTTCTTGTGTATGGGGCATATAATTGCAGTTCACCAGGTCTCTGGCATTTTTTTCTGTTGCCCATATTACTTCTATTAGTGCGTGAATTTCTTCCCATAATTTTTTATCTCCATACTTGCTAAGCTCTGCACTGATATTGTCCTCTCCCAGTGACTTACTATTCTTTAATGTTCTTTTTGTTTCCCATTTGAAGTAAGTCTAGTCATTTTCTGTCTGGAGGGATGGAAGAAACCCACAAAAATCAGGATACTGTGTGTTCTAATCATGATACATGTTGTTGCTTGCCAAGTACCAGTCAGGGGTATTACCACTGAACCCATCTTCTTGAATCAAAGAAATTTATGACATGTTGCATTAATTCAATATATTGACAGACTCAGTGAAGCATTGTCCTTCCTCAGCAGCTAATACTCATTTTGTCAAGAAATTTGGCACCTTTCATGGAACCTAGATGTTTCTTTCAGTGCTTACAAGATCTCTGAGATATGTGTATTGTGGCTGATTTCAGAGGAATAAATATCAGGCTTTCTACAAATGTGTTCTTTCATGAACTGCTGTATTTGTAAAATACTATGGTTTCTGCTGAAACAATTCTGCTTTAATTATAAGTTCTGTCTGTTGACAGGATGGGACTAAAGTGTTCATGGCATCTTGTGACAAGATGGTGAAGTGCTGGGACCTGAACAGCAATCAGACAGTGCAAGTGGCAGCACATGATGCTCCTGTGAAGATATGTTACTGGGTAAAGGGACCAGCTTACTCCTGCTTAATGACTGGTTCATGGGACAAAACTCTTAAAGTATGTATTTCACATATTCAGATTTTGCTGGGTAATCTTGTGTAGTAATTTAGTAACAGCTTTGTGCATGATGCTTAAAGCGGGCAGACAGAGGGTTTGGCTGGGTTGGTAACGCTCAATATCAGGGTTATTGATTCCTGATGTGGAGTGTACCACCTTCCTGTTCAAGGGTTGATAAGTCCTGCCACCCAGTGCAGCAACCCAGAATCCCCATTTGATTGTTGTGAAAACCTCAAATCTCACATAGAGAGACAGAATTTATACATTTAATACTAAGGTTCATTGTTTTAATTATTTGCTTATTTGTATGTGTATCCAAGGTAAGAGTGTTATCATGAACTAGCAACTTTGGTAGTATTTGAGCATTTTCGAGAATATTGTTCTGTTGCTTAAGAAAAGTGGATGTTTGAAAGTAAGTGGGCACAATGTGCTGGTGATTATCAATGCTAATGGAGGGGAAAAGATGCGTGATTAATAACAGACTCAGGACATTCAAATGCATCTCACTGCCCCTTCCATTTATCTCTCTTTTAGTTTTTTCCCCGTCGTCTGAAGTGGCTACACACTTATTCAAGTGAAGAAATGCATTGTATATGTCTGCATTCATGCATGTGTGTGATTATATATTGACCTGCCTACTGCTGCCTGCCCATGATGTGAGTTTGACGTATTGGTAAGAAATTTGGCAGCACTGATATAGGTGTTTGGTGTTTACATAATATGTTTGTTACCAGTAGTGGGCAGTTAGTGTCACATTAATGTGAAGAAGAAAATGCAAGCTTTTCATTGGTGGGTATAAATGTTAGGTTGGTGTTAGAGAGAAATGTTATATTTATAAAGTTATGTCTGCGTTGTACAAGAAAATGTGGTGTGGCAATCTTGATAGGAACTTTCAGGTTGGGGTATGGCACTTAGAAGGTTAGATAAAGGCACACAGATTAGCTGCAAACTGTTTAATCCACACATGGATAATTGGGAGTATGCAGTACTAAGTTTTGGAACTCTCCTGAATGGGTTGTACATGGGAGGATCGAAGTCTCCAGAATTCAGTCTTTCTGAGATAACCACACTTCCTGGAGTTTGCAGAGATAGACTGTACACTCTCTGTGCAGCAAGTTGGAACAGGTTGAGATACGTTACCATGCTGTGCACAGCTGTGCTGTGGAAATGTGTTGCCAGCGCTTGTTACATTGCCTTTCTTTGAGCAGCGGGTGAACACCAGGTTCTTTCAAACCAGGGGAGTCAGTGACAGAGACTCATGTAATCCTTAGTGTGGTTCATGGAGATGCAGCTTTTAAAAAATATGCTTTCTACAGTTGTTGCAACTAACTTAGAAATAGTTATTTAGGATAGAGCAGTGACATAGCAGCAGGTCAGCATCATGAAGGAATAATTAAAATGTGACCAGAGTTCACACAAATTTAACATCAGATCAGTATGTGAAAATTTGACAGACAGCAAACAAAACTGGCATCTGATGCACATCTCTTCTGAAGTAAGATTTACCAATGCATTTTGTGTATGTGTAAAATTTGTGCCACACATTCTGATGATGAATCAGATAGAGATGAGGAATGAGATTTCTATTTAAGTCTGCAAATGGTAGATGCAAGTAGCAGACCCTTCTACTGAAGATTATCACCGAGAATGAATCTTGGGTGTTTGCTTATGATCCTGAGATGAAGCTTAGTCCTGGGAATGGCACCCTAACACATCACCCTGAAAGAAAAGTCACAGGTCACAAAATATCAGCAGCAGGTAATGCTGATTACTTGGGTGTGTTTCATCACAAATTTTTCCTTGTAGGATAGTGAGTGAATTGTGCTTTTTTGTATCATTGTTCTTAACGTTTGATGGTACCATTTGGTGGAAAAGGCCAGAAGAATAAAACATTTGGATTCTGCCTTGTCACACCTGCTTTGCAGTGCAGCAGTTTTTGGTGAACCAAATTCCAGCCTTACCCCGGCCACTGAATTCGCCAAATCTCACTCCACGTGACTTCTGACTGTACCCAAGACTCAAGATTGGGCTCAAAAGTCATGGTTGTGTGTCCACAGAAGAAATTCAACAGAATACAAGGATAGGCCTCACACTTTAACAACAGAGGACTTCTAGAGGAGCTTCAAGCAATGGCAGGACTGCTGGAGCAAGTGTGTATTTGCAGAAGGCCAGTGACTAGGTTAGGTGTTACATGCACCAAGGGTTGATATTGTCAGGGTGAAAATATTTCTCATGTGTGAGCTTTTATCTTTTTGTGTAGAATTGTTTAATTTGGTAGATGAAATATTACTCCTTTTGATTTGATGTTTAGTGTGAGTGATATGAGAAGTATTACTGTGGTATTTGTCATTGTGACTGCTGTTATTGTTATAACAATTATGGCCATCATCATCATCATGTTTACACCATGTTATGCTGTGTTATGTCCTCAAGGCTCATTGTGTAATAGCATAATGGAAATGTAATTGGAAATCTAATTGTTATTATAATCATCATCATCATTCTGTTTTTGTGTGTTTGTGTTGTTTTTGTGTTGTGTGTGTGCTTTTGTGCTGGCTTTATAATTGGCACTTGTGCTGTTGAGCCAGCATGTTTATAACCAAATATTTAATAATAATAATAAAAATAATAAAGGAGGCAGGGTAATCAGTAGAAACAAGTCAAGGAGGCAAGGTGGAATCAACAAGTACAAACTGACAGAACTACCTCCAGCAACAAACCAGACATTATAATCCATGATAATAAGAAGGGAATATGTAAGTTAATAAACACCGCAATCTCAGGAGACAGAAATGTGATTAAAAAAAGAAGTCGAGAAGATTCTAAAATATAAAGACCTTACAATAGAAATACAGCGCATGTGGAATGTAAAAACAAAGGTGATACCAGTAATAATAGGGGCGACTGGGACTATTTCAAAGCCATTCAGAAAATA
>Ga0131853_10012161_pt1 | contig 15762 bp, 9 predicted proteins | sample TergutLab28metaG_FD_92764 | JGI IMG/M metagenome (GOLD analysis project Ga0131853, IMG submission 92764) | Labiotermes labralis P1 segment gut microbial communities from Petit-Saut dam, French Guiana - Lab288 P1 (version 2) (version 2) | ecosystem: Host-associated > Arthropoda: Insects >...
AGGGGGTGCACCGTCTTGCTGGAAGTGAATGCGTCCTTCTTGGTCATCTTCGTCTAACTGTGGAATGAGGAACTCTTGGAGCATGTCCAGTTGTAAAGCTCTTTTTGAAACACCCTGTATATTTCAGCTCAATCGTAGTATTAACTCTGAGAGGGCAGTTTTTGGATTGTGCCACTGTTGCATTCAGCGGGCGATATTACTTTCAAATGGTCAGTGAAAAGAACAGGAACTCCTTGGAATGCGGTTCAGAAATCCTCACTTCCAGTCTCTCTTGGCTTGGTGGATTAGACCTCTCGAATGGAAAGTTTTCCGATGATGGGGGCAAAACATCAGTGACAGAGCACGTCGGCAGAACTGATTATCACCTGCTCGGGTTGTGATGACGTGTCCACCAACTGCACTGCGTCGACTAAAGACAGACACCGTGAAGGCTCAAGCTGTGACGGAAATACCAGTTCAATTACATCGGCCGGATTTCATTTAAGAAAAGACGGGTCAGAAGAATCCTCAGTATTTTCGGTTCATGTACGAGTTATCTTGCACACCTCCGAGTACTGAAGTCACCCCAAACACCTGCTGTGCTCTCTCTCTCTCTATATATATATATACGAGTATATAGCAAAGCAGGTGATTGGGGCGATGAGCATAACACACAGCATGCATTAACCTTTTAAACTCTACTGGTTACGTGATGCATCAACAGGTTTAACATTCAATAATTGTATGCTCTGCCCACAATGTATTTATGTGTTTTGTGTTTATCTCAGAACAAACAGCGATTTGTGCCACTTACATCATAAACTGATTGGTTTTTATAACCCAGATGAAAAATGTTTACTGCGCGGTACGAACTGGGTCTTGAAATCAAGCAGTCTGCGCTTCGTATTTAAATGGGGTCTGAGAAGGTGGACTGGGTTCAGCAGTCTCGGGAGTGTCAGGCTTTTGTGAATAAAGTAATGAACATTTAGGTCCCATGTAAGTGGGGAATCCCTTAATAATGTGAGCGTGTGTAAGTTCCTTAACGAGGACTACGTTCCTTTTGTTAGCATTTGTGTCCACAGGTGGTTCAAACAAACAAGACAGGCAATGTAGGCATAATTTCATACTGTGGCGTGTTCGCGTAACCAATGCTGCCGTGGAAAAGCGATTAAAATGACAAATTCTGAGTGTGTGTCTGTAGCCTCAGCTATTCAGCATGCAACGCGTATGCGCCGTGTTATATTATCATCTGTGGCCTGTCCTGCTCTACCACGTTTTTTCTAAATTATCTCATAAACGGCACGACTTTCGGGAAAAAGTTATTGAACATAAATTGCACGTATGCTTTGATTTTCTGTACAAACTTTTGTCTGAAACATTTCTCATTCTAAGAAGAACAGAGCGAGATATGATCATAAACGTATGTAAAGTACCCGTTATCCTTGTCACATTTAAATAAAATACCAATTTCATAAAAATTCGTCCAGTGGGAGCCGAGATGTTCCATGTGGACGGACAGAAAGATATGACGAAGCTAACAGTCGCTTTTCGTAAATTTGCGAACGCTCCTAAATACAGCAGACTATAGTGCGAGAACTGCGATTGGACTGCCTGACCCTGGAGATGAAGGAACTGCTTTCTTTCAAAGGTCAGTTAACCATTTATCAGTTGACATGATGTAACATCTCACTATTGTCGCTGTAAAAACCTCTAATCTCACACAAAACATGTTGGTTACATTATCAGTGGATAAGCAAAGAATGATGATGGAGAATATAAAATAATCGTATATGCAAAAACTGCAATGAAAGCAACATCACCTGCAGCGTTACATGTATAACAGAAACTTAGAGGCGAAAAACCAAAATTTCTGCACTGATGCCAACCACTGACTCTGTTTTCCTCTGGCAAGGGCTGAGACGTGGTAGATTCAAAATGTTCGTGGAATCACTGAATTTCTGAGAAATAACCAACAGTACAATCATTTAAGCTATATTTCCTTCATAATATTTCCCATCTGCAACTTTACACTTCTACCAGTGACGGTAAAGGTGTTGGAAACATTCATGGATGCCATTTTGTGAAAGTCTTTTCAGCTCTTCCGTTGCATTCTGAATTATATCAGTGGCATCACAAAAGCGCCGTTACGTCAATGCTGCTTTCAGTCGAAGCAACAGGCAAAAAACAAATGAAGCTCACTCAGTTGGGGGTTAGTCCAGAGATTGACACACTGTACGTTGCTAAAAAAAAAAAAACTTGAACAAAACCGACTGTGTGCTGGGGAATTGTGAGAAGAAACCACATGTTGGTTCTCCATATTTCGGGCCGTTTCCTTCTGAACGAATCGCTAAGGTGACGAAGTATGTCAGTGTACATTTATTTATTTATTCAGTAGCAATTCCTGTATTACTCCAGCGAATTCCGGGAACGTTTTGAAGCTACTACTTATAAAAACTTATATCCGTGCATCATCTTCGTGTCTAGAAGGCATAATGAACCTGCACATTTTGTACCTTGACACTAAATGTGGTTGGATGGTTACGCCATAATGTGAACACCTTACTGTCATGCACAACACCATCATGTATCATTCGTCAGAAACAAAACAAGTCCCACACCCAGGTGGTAATGACCCTGCTCCCCACCACACCAGGAAAAATTTCGCAACCTGCGTACCGTGAATCGAACTAGGGTGTACCTGGCTAGAAGTATTTTGAGCACGCCACGGGTTGACGACGACAGCATATTACCGGGACGGGAAGGTAATTAACGCGCATTAGTACTACACTGCCACACACATCATTTAGTCTGACTTCGTTGGTCTACAGCGCAGGTATGTGGACTTCTTCAGCACACCGCGAAGCGTCAAGTTCCTCTCGCTCTACCTGTACCACTCTGACGACTTCTCGTACAGTACACCAGTATACTTGTTTACTTACTTAGTCCATGAAGCAGAGTCCTTCTTGAGAAACTCACCGGTTTTCAGCTACTCAAGAAATTCCCCGCATTTCATGGAATCCGAAGATTCACCACCGCATTCACAAGTGCCACCTGTCCCTATCCTCAGCCAGCTCGATTCAGTCCATACCCCAACATTCCACTTCCTGAAAATCCATCTTAATATTATCCTCCCATCTACGCATGGGTCTCCCAAGTTGTCTCTTTCCTATATACGCCTCTTATCTCACCCATACGTGTTACATGCCCCGCCCAGCTCATTCTTCTCAAGTTTATGACCCGAACAATATTGTACACCAGTATATCTTATAGACATACAATGTATTACAACGGAATTTTAGTCCGTTTAAATTCCTGGCTAACTCTGTCGACAATTTCAAAACCGCATAACAATTTGCGACCGACGTCTGTGTTGTAATAATAAACGTAACTGCAAAACTAAAGGAGAGGTTTGTCTCTCCATTTGTTCTGTACCCAGCAACTGTTATCAGACGTCTTCAGCACTTCTGATACATAAAGTAAGTGCACGATATAATATTATGAGTACGTATTATCTTATCGCGTTAGGTCTTGTTAATCAAGTAACCGGGTTAATTAAGGCTGTCCTTAACACAAAATCAGGGAAATATGCTTTGCGTCACGTCTGTCCTGTGACATGTTAAGAAGAAATGTGCATAGTCAACACATGTGAACTCAGTGGCACGTTTATTTGGACACAGCACATTGTAGTTAGGTCATTGACATGAACAGATCTTATAGACAGAACTTTCACGCTACGATTTTGAACGGTCAGTTACTCAGGTAAAGGTAAAGGTAACGGCCAAAGCTGCCAATATACACACACCAAGGCATGTGAGAGGAGCGGAAGTAAAGTCCTACTCATTGCAAACCTCGACATTAGACGCACGTAAGCAGTCAGCCTCACGCCCCGGCCGCTTCACCGCCGGCGAAGAAGTTCCTGGAGCCCATTGAATAGGATGCTGGGTGTGCACTACAGACGGTCTGGAGAAGAGGTAAATCTCTGGCCCCCGCCGGAACAGACTTTTGTTAACGAGACACAGTCGCACACATAAATTAACAACTGACCTATAATAAGAAAGGGCGTATGTGCCAGAGAAATCAACCACCGTAGGAAAACGTGTGAAATACACGAAGAGTGACTCCGAAATGTTTTTTACGAACCTATTACGATATCTGATGATAAGTTCATAGTGTGAATAGTGCTAGTGTTCAGAAACATTTTATAACTTGTGAGCAATGGTTTATGATGGCAAAATGGCATGAAACCAGAAGGCCAGTATTTTCTTTCTACGTCCCTAAGGCAGTATATCTTATCGTTTCAATAATGAACTTCGTCAAGGGAATGAAACTGAAAATGTATATAAACAAAAGGTGATATTTGACACACAGTTTGTACAGATGTTGCTGTTTCCACTGCCTTGACTTCAACAAATCACAGCTTCATAGTCAGATTGTTAGCGAGGCCAACGACTAGTGTATCTTGTCTGGGGGTCCAATTCCGACGCTAATCCTTGTGTTTCAACCCGTTATTATTTGCAGAATAAGATAAACTGCCCCCCCCCCTAAAAACCTGTTCCTGTGCTTCATGAAGCACCAGGGTACTATGGTGTATGTGGGATTGGCGGTCTTCTGCAAACATGGCGGTGTAACCGGTTGGGGTTCCATAAACCTCTTCATAAGCCGAGGGATTGTCAGCATATCAGAAGTGCTGTGCCGCACTGTGATATTGGTTTTAGACAAAACGCAATGACAAAATGTGTTTTCGTGTCGAATATGGTGCAATATATTCTTAAACACAGCAGAAAATGTACAGGAATGACCAGTTTCACTGTCTAGCCCCTTTACATCTCAGGAAACGCTTCTGCTTCCCATTGGATAGATGTGGCCCAGAGCCGTATGTGGTAGGTCCACCAAACAGAATATGTACATGGTGTACGCCGTGAAGCAACAGCCAACAAAAGAGTAGATGTCACGAAAGCATTATTTACTTCCAAAATGTCATACGGTTTCACGGTACCAGCGTAAATGCAATTCCACTGAAGCCCATAACAAAAGTACGGCCTTTCCTGTGTCGATTTTCACGAAACTCGCAAATGCTCAACATAATTTTGCATAGATCTCTTACGCCGCACTTCATCCAAATAGGACAACAAATGTGTAACGTGCGGATAGATATTTACGCCCCTACGTAAAGCACGGCTATAACTGCGCCGATTTTCAGGAAAATCAGAACGTAATGAATGTTCAGGGACATGTCCTGTACCAAGTTGTATCCAAAGGGAATGAAACACGTAGAAAAGGCTGACAAAATTACCTTACTTTCTGAAGTAAAGTATGGCTATCAATGCACCCATTTCCACGAAATTGACACTTGCTCAACGGCATTACTTGGAAATCTTTCATACCGAATTTTCACCCAAATCGACCGGAAAGTATAGAAAGTACAGGTAAAAACTTAATAATATAAACAGCCAACTAGATGCAACAATGACAAATTTTATTGATAGTAACAATCAGCTCAACATGTTTCGGGCGATAATTTCGCCCATCCTCAGGTGTTGCATCCAAACAAAATGCCCCAGCCGAGCGGCTGACTTAGGAGCTTTGGTCGTGGCACTGTTCACGCGATCAATCGGCTTACCAAGGTTTATTTCAGCGAAAAGAATACAGAGTGCAGCGTTGTGCTCCGGCCTTACTGACTCGTACCAGAATGCTCTTAGAAAGCTGTTAGTATCCGCTATGTACGGTGGGTCAAGCGTGGCTCCTGCCCTAGTACAAGGTGCAAATGTAGTCGTAAGTGTCACGCGGCCAGGCAAGGTCCGAGCACAACAACCGTACGGTACAATGTCAGAGTACAGTCAAACAGTGAGTAAAGCAGGAGCATGACTAGTTAACCGGGGGTTAAAGTCAAGTCTCGACGGACTCACAAGTGCAGATATGCCACAAGGCATGCAACAACAACCGTACGGTACAATGTCAGAATACAATCAAACAATGAGTAAAGCTGGAGCATGACTAGTTAACCGGGGGTTAAAGTCAAATCTCGACGGACTCACTAGTGCAGATATGCCACAAGGCATGCAACAACAACCGTACGGTACAATGTCAGAATACAATCAAACAATGAGTAAAGCTGGAGCATGACTAGTTAACCAGGGGTTAAAGTCAAGTCTCGACGGACTCCTGAGTACAGATATGCCACAAGGCATGCAACACAGGAGCACTAGATTGTGTTTACAGCTTGTGGTATAATGCACCGGCGATGCTACCTGCTGGTGACACCTCATCCTTGTCACCAGCAGGCAGCATCGCCGGTGCATTATACTACAAGCTGTAAACACAGTCCAGTGCTCCTGAGGATGGGCGAAATTGTCGCGCGAAACATGTTGAGCTGATTGTAACTATCAATAAAATATGTCATTGTTGCATCTAGTTGGCTGTTTATATTACTGTATCAATGATGCACGGTCACACAAACATCAAAAGTAAACATTCATTTAAGGTAAACTAAATTTTATCACTCAGTCGATGTTCACTAACGTCACGTTCATTTGATAAATTTTAGTAAATAACTTCTACCTCAAATTTCATGAAAATCTGACAGACCGTTTAGTCGCTGGCACTTGGAAAGATGTGGTCTCCACATAATGCATCCTTTTTCACTTTGTAATGAAGGCTTAAAATTCCTGCTCCTGTTGGGAATCAGCTCACAGACAGTGACTATACATGACCGAGGTATCTCGGCAGGGAATCTTTAAGAGTCCAATGACGTATGACTTGGATCTTGGGTTTTGTTTTCGATTCTTGTCGGGCTACCAGGCATCAGTGAAATTAAATGATGTAGCTGGTACAAAACCGTATCTGTCGAGCAATTTATAGCACTAGTTCCCTGACATTCAATCGAAAGGTACGTGCTCCAAATTGTGGCCCGAACATGTTAACCTGACAGGCCTTCCGTGATCTTCCTCCGTATCTCATGTAGAATACAAGGACGGCACTCATACACGACAAAGACCGCAACCACTTCTTTCTGCATTCCTTCCATTCCTCTCATTTTCATATGACTCAATTCTACATAATCTCAGTGGTTGGCACGACGTCGTTAAAATGTTAACGAATAAATAAACAGCAGTACTGGCGGGTGAAAACGACCGTGAAGCTGATTGTAACTAACGAGAGAACGCTCTCTTTTCTACGCATATAATAAGACATGTCGATATTTGCCAGGTAGCCAAGACCATTAGCTCGTCAAGGACTGTGCTCAATGGGTTTAGTTACACCAGCAGGTTTCCGCATTTGGGTCAGACAGCAACACTGTCGATAAAAAATTGTAAGACTCTGAAGGAAAAGGAAATTTAATGCATGAAGTAGGCTGACACTAGCAATACGAGTAATAGGAATGGATTGTTTAATGTTAACTTGTACGGCCTACCTTAACCTACGGACAACTTACACAGGAAAACGCTTTCTTCTCCTCGGTCCTCTGTTATTCCGCCTCCAGTCACATGACACAGGCCTGTTTGCGCAAACCATGATTTTCTATAAATTTATATCACTGTATTGCTGGACACGTATAAAGACTCCCTCTCAATCGTATACCCAACAAAGCCCTGAAAGCTGAGTTTATTGGCAATCGACCAATAGGGAGACCCACATTTAAACGGATGGAAGCTGCAAAATGAATGTGCCAGACTTCTCCGGTGTCGCAACTGGAAGCTGACCGCGCAGAACAGAACAGTATGGAGCAGGAGTTATGAGAGGCCAAGGATCGACTACGGGGTGTAGTTCCATAGGATGGATGGATGGATGGATGGGCACCACTGTATTAATTGAGATTCTTTTGTAACTAAAAATTCTTTCTAATTTGTCATTCCGTTTACGTACACACGGAGGAAAAAAATGGTGACTTCCATAACATATCCATGTTTAAGAAAGGAAGGATTGTGTTGGCATCTGAAATAAGTTTTTCAAGTACCTGTTTCATTATTGGAGCTGAGACGGCTTAATCGGTATAGTGTCTAGGCTACGGACTAAGAGGAATCGTGGTTCAACTCTCGGCAGCGGCAAGAGATTTATCTTATCTTCAAAGAGACTCAACCGGCCCTTGGGGCCATCCAACATCCTCTTCAATGGGGTGTTATCCCTGGGGTAATGAGGACGGGGTGTGCAGCTGCCACTCACCTGTATTCAGTATCCAGGGTGAGAATGGAGCTTTCCCTCCAACTTCAACCTCATTTTACCTTAACATATTACCACACCGGTCAGTTTGTGTGCCGCTGTGTATGTATTACTGGTATATGGCTCAATTTTTAAACTCAGCACAATTCTGTAGGATATGTGTGTATTTGTTTAATGAACAGGCAACGTATGGGTTTTTGATGTCTTGTAACAGCAGTCAACCCCCCCCCCCTCCCACCTCGTTTCTCATGACATCACGACCTTCACAACCGCGGCGTTTTTCAAGTCCACAGTCGCGGTGGACCAGTGTGAAACAGTGGTCATCCCTGTCTGACCTCTGACGGAATGTGACCCAGTATGCTGGCCGGTAGTTGCATGGCTTCTCCTTCTTTATCGTAACATGTCCTTGGGCGCTTGCGCAACTTAAAGAGCGATTACTAGTTTCGTTATGTCTATGTCTATGTCTATGTCCGACCACATGGAATAACATGACTCCAAATGGACGTGTTTTCGTGTAATTTTGTACTGGGGAATTTTGAAAAATCGTGCAGTTTACGAAATAATTACCAAAATTAAGGATGACACAGGCCACAGATAACAGAACACAATATTGCACCAAGACTATCCTATCTGCATGTCGGGTAACTAATTAAAAAAAAAACAGAGGGCAATAAAGTTACGTACTTACAGCTTTCGGGCCGATAAAACTTTGAGGTCAAGATGCGTTTTGTATGAAGAATAATTAAGGTAAAAATACAGCCAGAAATAACACATTTCACTGGGCTGAAAACTTGATGTTCTGCATAACCGATAAATTTAACAGAAATAAAATCGACGTGGATAAAACTTATGTTTAATAACAAATGCAACATATCATAATAACCGTGATAACATACTATAATATGCGTATGCAATGCAAATAACAAAAAATGTATCGCAGTGTCTTGCATGGTGTGACCATCTGAGAAGAGTCAAAAGACCCGAACACGCCTCAGAATTACGTTATACATACACTGCCTATCTTATTATACATTTCGGTGCAGCTTTGTTAATGAATATTTCATTACACGGCGGTAAGCTATTCCTTGAAAATTACAGTAACCCCTTGTTCAGCGCGGTTTTGGCTATACGCGGTTGAACATAATAAAATATATATGGGGTACAATTCCACCAAACTGTGAAATATTTAAGCGCACGCGGACAAAAGCGGGCGGTCACTTACCCAACTGCCAAGGAAGCTGGCGGCAGAAGTACCCTAAAACTGTGTAAATGTTTAATGTCAAAAAATGTATGTACTTTGTGAAAATGGGGGAGTGGGGGATCGACATGCGTCTGTGTTCATGTAACCCTACATTCGCGGTTTCGCCCAACATGCCGTCATCACTTCCCGTAACCCCCGAGGCTGGATATGGAATGAAGCTCTAATTTTATTAGCATTAACCTACTAGAATCGTTTTCCGTGATACGATTATATCAAGCCGTTTATTTCCTGTCTCAGCATTACTTCTAACTAGCACGCCTGGAAACAGTGAAATATGAAACGCGAGTCGGAGAAGCTTTACTGTGGTTAATGCCCTTAAAACTAAGGAACATGCCCGACTTACCGCTTAGATAATTGTCGCCCGAGCAGAGCCAATGGCGAGTATACAGAGAGACAACTGACCAACTTACACGTACACACATGCATGCAACATACTACTAAGTCTATTGATGCACGCATTTTTTTACCTTGTTAGTACACAATGACATGGCACTTCTGGAGCTCTGCACCTAAAATACCATTAAAACGTCTCCAAAACCTGTAGTTGCCAGACGTCAGCCGAAAACCTACGAGGGGCGAGGAGGGTTAGGCTACCAGAATTTGTAGACAATCGGTACATGAAGGCCGCCTTCCCCACACCAGGGAATAGTCCTGGTACTTATTTATGTCAGAGGCAGAGTCAGTCCCACGGCCATAGTGGGCCAAAAAGATTCAATACAAAATCCAATTACTCAATCGGTAATCGAACCCGCGACCTTCTGGCTTGTCGCGCAGTGCCTCCACAAACTGCGTCACCGCGCCCCCCTCCTCCCCCCTACTTTGAGTAAACTGGCCGAATGTGTGCATAAATATTTTTCAGAAGCTTGTAATCTATTGTCGTGATGAGTAAAACGTGAATATTGCTACAATGGTTACAACAGTTTTACGTAATGTACATTTTTAATTAAGTAAGCCAGTAAGTATAATTATTAGCATTTGCGGTTCCACAAAATTACTTCACAAACAAAGAAAAATGCAGGGGCAAAAGATACAAGATTTATGGTTTTTGTTCCGCCGTAGTCGGAGAAAGCCTTCAGAAAATCACCGGTTTGCAGCACACCACACAGGCGGCAGAGTGCCACGTCACGCTCTATGCATATCCCCAGCTGCTCGACCTGCCTCCGCTCATCATCCAAGTGAATATCACCTCACCATCCCCATTTAAATACAACGGGTGCAAGATTATACCGCTCCAATTTGAATGGCTTGTCATTCCCTAAATCTCGTCACATGCGGGTTCGAAAAGTCTGATTTCACTTATAAGGCTAATTCACACATAATTACAGGACAGGACTGCAACTGTGCACCGCACTATTGTTTCGCGCTAATTCACACATACACAGAACTGCAAGTGTGACTCTACTGTGTGCACCGTAGAAATCGTGAAGTCCGCGTTGTAGCCGGAAAAAGCCGAAGCTCTTCCACACTACTTATTCTGACGCCTCAAATATGACGGGAAAAGAGTGTTAAAATAAAAGAACAGAAGGACCGCCAATCACGGTTGACGTTCTTGCCATTAATTTGTTCACCTTCACATAACAGGACGTCTAACCCTAAGATTTTTTAAAAAAATTAGGGTATTCAAAATTTGGAAGATTCTAAGTAGCTGTTGCAACAGAGATTGAGAGGCAAATTACACGACAGAACCATAACGTGTGCATGTTTTCAGAATGACATCACTGTGCGTATGTGGAAGGAATGGCACGTACCATCAGCATACTACATGCTTCAGAGGGCCTTCTGTTGACTAAACGTACAATGCAAAGAAAATGCAATCCCTGTACAGGCCAGGACAGACCCTGAGGATTCCAGGAGGATGAAGCTACAAGATTTCACGAAAATCGGCACATGAAGGTGGTAAAGTTGTCACTCCTAGGCACCGGCGGTCTTTACGCCCTAGAAATATTCCTGGTACTCATTTCTGTTAGCGGCTGAGTCGACTCCAAGGCCATAGTGTGGCCGGTAGGATTATGAAAATAAAAAATTCCAATGACACTATCGGGAATCCAACCCGCGATTTTCCGGTTTGTAACGCTATGAACCGTAAACTATACTATACCGAAATTAGAATAGTATTAGATAAATACGGCCAAAAGAGGCACAATGGTTTATTCAGCTGGGAGTTCAGTGTGTCAGAATGATAAGCAGCCTGGAAGTCCGCCTGGCAGCCAAAAAAAGCCGACACTTCGTGGCACAGGCCATGACGGTCCACAGACCGCCCACAGACCATCGATAGACCGTCAGTTCACACATACAGGATTCGACTGCTGGTGTATTGCGCTGTGGCCTACAGAAATCACTTGCAAAGGGGTCCGTGGTGGCACGGTCTGGGTATAGTCGCATTTCAGTCCTGTGTTTGAGAAGCAACACGGAATCACAAAGCGATTAAAATGGAAAGACACGATCGAGATTTTTAGCGACAAGACAGTGCACAATTGCAATAAACTCCTGTATGTAAATCCGCCTACATGCGGTCAAATATCCGAAACAATTGCCGGAGTGGGGGAGGAGGCAGAAGAGAGAATCGTCTTAAGTAGAATCACATTTTCCCACAACAGCAATATAAAATAACTTCAGCTTGTTATTATCAGCAAGTCATTAGTCTTTATGAACAGCTGTGCGAGAAGTGAACGGCTGGAACGCAACTGAAGAAATACCACTTTATGAATAACTTAAGGAAAGCAGTTCGACCAAATAGTTCTAGTGACACTTTACGGCCAACGTCGACGGCCATAAATACAAAACGCAATATTGATGATTTCTTCGACCAATTAAATCGCCTCTTCTGACACTGCAATCACTTGTTTCTGCAACGTCTTCGACAAATTACGATGATCTCCCAGTGAATGAGCCTCTCCAAACACTTCCCCTTACACCTGCCTACCCATCCATTCACCACACTACTTACCGCGCGTCGGTGACCCTCAAATAGTTCTTATTCCTGTGTAATTCACATAAGTGTAAAAACGGAGATGTGATATGTTTCGTAATTTTCAGAGTGAGATAAACAAAGAGAAATCGATTCTTATAGGCTAATTAGTATAGATTTATGAGACGCCACCCTATGGGAATTGTTTTTGGAACGCAACTGTCGCGCAATCAAGGAGTACCGGTATATATGTGGTATCAAAAACTTTACAAAGCCATTATTCCATTACATTTTCGTGGCCTCGTTCCTCTGTTTTCAGTTTCTGACATTTCTGGTTATATTTCAAAATCGAATCGACTATTTCTAAAAAAAAAAAAAGTTCGAATTAACTTCCTGAAACCGCTATTACGGTCCGATATGAAACAGTATCATCAAATAACTGGTAATCGAGTGCAAAAGATATTCAAGGGCTGCTATTTCAAGATGTACCTTCCACCATCACTTTTTGCAATACGACTAAATCAATTATTCTCTATTTTTTGAGTCCACACTACTGGACGTTACATATTTACCATTAAGTGCGGGTGTTACATTGCCTGTCAACAGACACCCACAGCTATGAAACGTCCAATGACCCTATCCAGCTTCCTGTGTGTTGCAGATAAGCAGAATATATCTAACAGTACGACAAACAAACTTGTTTATCATGGCACAAAGTTCAATTACGCCGATGAAAAACAAAAATTGATTGTCTGCAAAAAATTCTGGGAAGTCTCGACACCGATGACGCATGACATACGACGTACATGTACATCCCGGATGATATCAAGCTTTTGTTGGATGCGTTTTTTCAGAATTTTGAACTCTTCCAAATAGCTTCTTGTGACATGATAACTGAAGCGTAACACTTTTTAGGAAAATCAAAACAGTGTTTCCATAGACTGGAAGAGGCAGAAATGAAAACAAAACATAAGAAACGTTGCTTTTTCTAGTACCTTCTTGGTCAGCTACACCTTCTTTCCCACTTTCCTTATCTCTAGCAGCCTCGACAACGTCCTCAGAAATTCGAAAGGACCTACCGGGCTCACATGCACCTTCTCCACTACAGTGTTGTCATCTTCCGCAACGTTCCCATTTCACAACGAATTCCTGTTTCGTTATCGGACGACGTAGGAACTAGCAAAACCGTAATTAGTTCCGCTTCCTCTGCACCATAACTGAAACCGCTAGGCAGGTACTAGCCGTCCTGGCCTCAGCTCCTTCAACAATTTTTATACCCTCACAAGCGAAAAACAAAATTACCTGGGCTCTTCTGGGTTATTACGCAGCGAGTAGTGGTAATTTCTTACCGAAGTTTCGGGACAACCCATCGGTCCCATCTTCAAGGGACCGACATGTCATCCCGAAACGTCGTTAAGAAATTACCACTCCTTGCTGAGTAATAACCCATAACAGCGCAGTTCTCGTCTACTTTGCGGCGGAAGCCTGAAATCGCGCAAAATACGACTTGTTTCTTCAATCTCATCTTTCAAAACATGGGTTTGGTTTGGCCGTACTTTATTTCGTACCACTTATGATTTGGAATTAATCTTTCCGTTTAGGAAAGCGATATCTCCAAAACCTCTCTGTTTGAAATGTTTTTAACTACATCACCGTACATTGCATATTGTTACTACACCGCCAGACACGACGCACATCACACGCTACACCTCGGCGAGATCCCTTCGATCACATAAGAAAGGGACAGATGTTTGTATGCATACTCCGAACAGACCATAAACTGCTATGGACTTACACTTGGAGCTGCTTACTATCATATACTTTTACTGTCACAATACTGTAACATTAACGTTTATAACTCTTTGTATAAATTAGAATTTTAAAAATGTATACATTCCAACGTAGCATGTTAACAAATGATGGAAAATGAACTTTTGAAATTAAATCCAGGATTGCCATGGTAAAAGCTGCATTCAACAAGAAGAGGGCTCTTTTTACTAGCACACTGGATTTAAAATTGAGAAAGAAACTAGTAAAATGCTACATTTGGAACAGAGCTTTATATGGTGCTGAAATCCGGACGCTTTGGGCAGTAGATCAGAAACACCTGGAAGGTTTTGAAATGTGGTGCTCGAGAAGGATGGAAAAGATCGGTTGGACTGATCATGTGAGAAATGAAGTATTTACTTAGAGTCCAGGAGCAGAGGAATATCTTACATGAAATAAGTAAACGCAAGGCATACTGGATTGGTCACATTCTGCGTAGAAACTGCCTTCTACAGGGTGCGGCAGAAAGAACTCCTCGATCTGGGAGGGGCATAGCTTCGGGTGGGGAGCGCGTACAGTGGTGGGGAGCGCGTACAGTGGTGGGGAGCGCGTCGTCGAACAGCGGTGTACGTGCCGTTTTCAATGTACACCATGGCGTGGTCGGGAGAATATGGAGCCTTTATTGTTGAGGAGTTTATAAGAAATGGCGGGTCACCGGTAGCAACACAGCGTGCATTTCGCATCCGCTTTGCGCTTGGTCGACGGAAGACTGTTGCTGATAAGAAAACGATTTACCGTTGGGTATCAAACTTTAGACAAACAGGTTCTGCATTGAAACAGACATCTCCTGGCCGACCTCGGACCGCAACAGGATCGGAAAATGTGGCAGGTGTCAGGGCTTCGATTCAGAAATCCCCACGGCGTTCTGCACGGAGACACGCGGCTGCAGTACGGTTGTCTGACAGAAGTGTGAGGAGAATTCTGCACCGAGATCTGCGAATGCTTCCCTACAAAACTGCGACTGCACAAAAACTGAAGGGAAGTGATTTTGAAAACCGTAGAAAGTTGTGTCGTGACCTTCTGAACGTTCGCGTCACAGAAGTTGTGTTTTTTTCTGATAAGGCACATTTCCACCTCTCTGGCACAGTAAACAAGCAAAATTTCCGAAACTGGTCTGAGAGCAAACCCTCCGGAACTTCACCAACGAGCAGGTTATGACCTCAAAGTGACAGTGTGGTGTGCCGTTTTTAACTTTGGTGTGTTGGGTCCATAATTTTGAAGAGGACAATGTTACTGTTACGGTGAACAGCGATCGTTATTGTGCAATGTTACAGAATTTTTTCCAGCCTCGATTGGGCGAAATTTTCAAAGATCAACATGGTGCTGATAATGTGTAGTTTCAGCAAGATGGCGCAACAGCCCATACATCTCGTCGTTCCCTTTCACTTCTCAGAGAAATGTTTCCTGGACATGTTATCTCCTTGCGTGGTGATATCGGGTGGCCGCCGCGTTCGCCAGATTTGACCCCCTGCGATTTTTTTCTCTGGGGCTACCTCAAAGCAAAGGCTTACGAACAACGTCCCCTAACTTTGGAAGCTCTGAAGGAGGCGATACGACAGGAAGTTGCTGCCATTACACCTGAAATGATTCTCAAGGTCATGGACAACTACCGAGAGAGGCTACATCAGTG
>Ga0131853_10012162_pt1 | contig 15762 bp, 17 predicted proteins | sample TergutLab28metaG_FD_92764 | JGI IMG/M metagenome (GOLD analysis project Ga0131853, IMG submission 92764) | Labiotermes labralis P1 segment gut microbial communities from Petit-Saut dam, French Guiana - Lab288 P1 (version 2) (version 2) | ecosystem: Host-associated > Arthropoda: Insects >...
GAACGTTTGAGTTTGTAGGAATAGCAAAGCCTTCCATACCAACGATTGTTACAGCTTCTTTGTCAATTGCCATACCAAGTGCGCGTCTTACTCTGTAGTCAGCGAACATTGGAAGGTCGTTGTTCATGAGAAGTTTGTTATGAGAAGTACCAGTGATAGCTCTCATAGTAACACTTGGGTCAGCTTCTAATCTAGCAATGTCAGCGAATGCAACGTAAACGTTGTAGTCAGCTTCGCCAGTTTCTAAAGCGATTGTTCTTGAAGCACCCTCAGGGATAACTCTCCAAGTTACAGATTCGACTCTAGGAGCTCTTTCAGTGTCGAAATAGTTGTCAAACACTACAGAGTGAACGCTGTCGCCGGCTCTCCAGTATTCAAATACGAAAGGACCGGTACCAATAACGTTTTGCTCAAAGTCATTACCGGCATCGATTAAAGCTGCAGGCATAACCATGTTTGAATGATGAGTCAAGTCCATGAAAAGCATAGCGTTTGGCTCATAAGTATCAATACGAATTGTGTAATCATCAAGAGCGTCAAAGTAAACGATAGCCATACGAGATGCGTTACCGTATGGGAACTGGCGCACGAATTCCCAGCTTCTGATGAAGTCGTGAGCGTTCATATAAGTACCATCATGGAATTGAACACCTTGGCGAAGCGTAAATTCAAATACTGTGTCACTTACTGCTACCCAGCTTTCCACTAAGTCAGGAACAGGCATAAGTGTCTCATGATCAAGTCTGAAAAATCCGTTGTAATGCATTAAGTTCATGTAAGAACCTGCAACCGCGTTGTGTTGGCCAGGTGCTACTGAAGGTGGTTCGTTTTGAGTTGCTACGATAATGCCTCTACCAAGACCCGCTTCAGCCGGTGGCGGCTCAGGTGTTGGTGGTGGTGGCGTTGGTTGACCCGGTGTTGTTGGTGCCGGCGGTGCTACTGGAGTAGCAGGTGCTGCTGGTTGCTGGCACGCAGCAAGTGCGCCGATTAAAAAGGCACTTACCAAAGCTATACCTAAAATTTTCTTCATAAACCTTTTCACCCCTTAAAATAATTGATTTCCTTTTTTGTTTATTTATATTGAACCGCTCCGTAGTTTGTACGGTAGCGAGCAATACCATAAATCTGCTTGTGCTATGTTTATGATGCATAAGCTAAAAAAATACGGTTAAGCTTAATCAATAAGCAAAATCGTTTGTTATTAAAATCACAACTTTATTTATTATACCTATGACTTATTACAAAATCATTACAAAACCGAATTTTTTTCTTTTTTTGTGCGAAATAACCAAAATTTACGTCCGCCAAATATGTAATATGCACAATTATGCTCTAAATTTCAATCTAGCCCTCATAAGTTTGAGGGCTAGATTGTTAATTTATATCAATGCATATTACTGAGCCCAATAAACCATGTTAAAGTTTAGTTGACCGGTCGCGTGAATCTCAGGAACCACGAGGTTTGAATTAAACGCTCTGTGAACCATACTCAAGTAGTTAGGAATAAATCCAACATGCTCATTTGCAAGTCTTGAAGCTTCTTCAAGGATAGCGATTCTCTCGCTTGCGTCTATTGTCGCAATCGCTTGATCAATCAAATCAGTAAGCTCTTGATTTTGCATACGGCTTCTATTCGGGCCGTTGATTGAGTTAATATGCGATGTGCTTCTAAAGAACGTAAGGATATTTGTCGCTGTAAAGCTACCGAAAGCCGCTTCATACTCAGGTGAAGCTGTTACTGTAAGCCAACCCGCCAAGTCAATCATAGCAATACTAACATCCATACCGATGTCGCCAAGATTCGCTTGAACAACCTCGCCCATACGTCTTGCTACATCATTGCTCGCAAGAATCTCAAAAGAGATAGTCGTTGGGTCGATGTTATGCTCCGCAAGCAAAGCTCTTGCAGCATCAGGGTCAAAACTTCTTGTTCCTTCCATGGAAGAACCGGCAAAAACAGTCGGCATATTCGCCCAAGTAGGAATAGCAAATCCGTCAAGACCTGCAAGAGTCATAGATTCTTTGTCGAGAGCCATATGGATTGCGCGTCTTACATAAACATTGTCAAAAGGTGGGTGCTCGTTATTTAATAGTAAGAAGTTATGCGCCGTACCTTCGCGCAACTCAACCGTAATATCCGGATTTTCTTGCATTCTAGGAATATCAGCCGTTGCAACTTCTACAATAAAATCAACCTCGCCTGCTTCAAGAGCTATTGTTCTCGAAGAACCCTCAGGGATTATTCTCCAATGAACATAATCAATATAAGCAGCGCGCGCAGTATCAAAATACTCATCAAATCTTGTAAACATCAACGAATCGCCAAGTCTCCAGTCATAGAACTTGAACGGACCAGAGCCAATCGGCTCTGCGGTAAAGTCGTGTCCTGCTTCGATCAAAGCCGCAGGCATAATGAAGTTACCTTGAAGGCTGAGGTCAAAGAAAAGCATGGCATTTGGCGTACCCGTATCAAGTAAAAACGTGTATCTGTCAACTACTTCCGCATCGACAACGCTGCCATGAGAAGCCGTCGCGTAAGGAAGCGTTCTAACATAGTACATAGAAGCAACAACGTCATAAGCCGTCATTTCTTCACCATTGTGAAACAATATGCCTTCATGAAGCGTAAATTCAAATACAGTGTCGCTAACTGCTTGCCAGCTTGCTACCAAATCAGGCACCGGCTCGAGTGTTGCATGATCAATTCTAAAAAGTCCATTATGTGTAAGTGCGTTCATATAGCCGCCAACTACCGAGGTATGTCTTGCCGGCGCTACTGTTGGCGTGTCCGCTTGTGTTGCTACTGTAAGGCCTCTGGAAACATCAGCCGGTTCGGGTGGGGGTTCAGGAGTGGGTGTAGGTGTCGGCGTTGTAGCGGGAGCGGTTGTTTCCGGCGTCGTTGGGGTTGGTGTTTCTTGTTGCGGCCCTTGACAGGCTGTCAATGCCCCAATTAATAATACGCTCGTCAATACCATACCTAATACTTTTCCTTTTTTCATGAAAAATCACCTCTCATATAATAATATTTTACATTGCTACATCTTTATAGTATATGAATCATCTGAGCTAAATGCGCAAAAGCTCAAACTATCAAAATTACCTGTAGCAACTTTGTATTATAAAGAAAACTTGTTACAAAACTGTTACGAAAAAGCTTGCTCCGCTTTTTTTGTATGAATATACTAAAACCACTTGGCAAAAACTAACAAACCATACATAATCAACAAATGCTTAATTGGATTTAGCGATTTTTATTTACGCGCATTGCCACTTTTGCCTCTAAACACTTCAATATTAACTTTCGAGCCTCTGATTCTGCTATTTTTCATCTTCTTCAAAACATTTTTAGCTTGCGACTCAGGCACATCAACATAAGTATGTTCATCGTGTATATCAATATTCTTTATTTCACGCCCGGAAAGACCCGACTCATTCGCAATCGCACCCAAAATATCACCGGCGCGGACTTTTTTGTTCGTACCTATATTGATAAGTAAACGAACTAAGCTACCAACGCCTTTGGACTTGCCTTGACTTTGCTTTTGGCGTGTTTGCTTATCTTTTTCAAACGAATAGTTCTCATCAAAGTTCGAGCGCACTTTTACTTCGTCATAGCGCCCCATCTTTATGAGTGCCGCCGCGATATCCATCGACGTCAAGTCGTGTTCGTTTATAATCTCTTCTACCATATCAATGTACTTGTTAAGCCCATCAGCGCGTATAGTTTGCGTTACATCATCAATGAAGTTAAGATATTTAAGCCCTTTGATATCCTCAATCGTCGGGAGCGGCTCGCGTGCAACTTTTGCACCCGTGTTGCGCATAATGTCCCTAAGCTTATAAATTTCACGCCCGGCGATGAATGTATAAGCCTTACCGGTCTTGCCCGCGCGACCTGTCCTGCCTATCCTATGGACATAATACTCATCATCTTGCGGTAAGTCAAAATTAAACACCACGTCGATATTATTAACATCAATGCCTCGCGCCGCAACGTCAGTTGCAACAAGAATCTCAAGTGTTCGGTTGCGAAACTTCTTCATAACCATATCCCTTTGGGCTTGTTTCAAGTCGCCGTGGAGACTTTCCGCGAAGTAGCCACGTTCCTGTAACGCTTCAACAACCTCATCCACGCGTCTTTTCGTGTTACAAAAAACAAGCGATAGCTGCGAGCTGGACACATCCAAAATACGGCATAAAGCCTCAAGTTTATCCCTCTCACGCACTTCAAAGTATGCCTGATAAATATTCGGAACAGTAACGAGGTCTTTTGGCGTCACCCTTACCTCTTCCGCATCTTTTTGGTACATTTTAGTAAGCTCTAATATCGCTTTCGGCATAGTCGCGGAGAACATAATCGTCTGACGCTCTTCCGGCGTTGTTTGAAGTATCGTTTCGATATCCTCGCGAAAGCCCATGTCTAGCATTTCGTCCGCTTCATCCAATATTACCATCTTTAGGCTATCAAATTTAATCGTGCGCCTGCGCATATGGTCCATAACGCGTCCGGGCGTTCCAACGATTATTTGCACGCCTCGCTTGAGTGCCAGTATTTGTCTCTCAATCGGCTGCCCGCCATATATCGGCAGCACTTTTATGTCGTCCCTGTACTTGAGAAGCTTACGAAGCTCCTCACAAACTTGTATCGCAAGCTCTCTCGTCGGGCAAAGCACAAGGCTCTGCACGCGCCTGTCAGCCCCGTCCAAAAGTTCAATACAAGGAATGCCAAACGCCGCCGTTTTCCCCGTACCTGTCTGCGATTGACCCAAGACATCGCGCCCACTCATAATAAGCTCGATAGACTGCGACTGAATCGGCGTCGCTTCTTTATAACCCAAGTCTTTAATCGCCCTAAGCGTCGAATTGCTCAGGCTCATTTCTTCAAATTTCAAATTAATCATTAATAATTCCTTTCATAACGCTAAAGAGCGTTGCATAAATTAGCACAGTCGTGTATACTGTGAACATTATTATAGAATGCGGAAAGCATTCTTAGTTTTCGCAAAGACCCAATTGTGTATTATACCACATTATTTTGCATGTGTCTACACAAGTTTATTCAATTATAGAGGAGAAAACTACCATGACAGTTCCACAAGCATTAATACTTGGCTTAGTCCAAGGTTTAACCGAGTTTTTACCCGTTTCAAGTTCCGGGCATCTCGCCATCATGCAAGGCCTGTTTGGTCTTGACAAACACGAGCTTATCGCCTTTGACGTCTTGGTCCACATGGGCACCTTGATTCCTGTAATTGTAGTCTTTTGGCAAGAGATTTGGAAGCTCATCAAAAATCCGTTCCAAAAAATGACTTTGCTGCTTATCCTGGGCACTTTGCCTGCGGTTATTGGCGTGCTCCTCATGGGCGATTCACTCAGCGTCATTTTCAGCGGCGGACTTCTGTTAGCGGCGGCTTATGTGGTTACAGGCGTGCTTCTCAGATACGCGGACACTGTTGATAGCGGCAAAAAAAGTGATAAGGACATCAATTTTTGGGATGCGTTGTTTGTGGGTGTAGTGCAAATGTTTGCCATCGTTCCGGGCATCTCGCGCTCAGGCTCGACTATAACCGCTTCTCTCTTCAGAGGTTTCGATAAGCAAACGGCGGCGGCATTTTCGTTCCTGTTATCCATCCCTGCGATTCTAGGCGCGTTCGTGTTCCATTTTGATGATATCTTCAGGGGCAATGTGATGGTTGAAACGGTCGGCTTCGCGGCTGGGCTTACAGGCTTTTTAGCGGCAATGGTAAGCGGATATCTCGCTATAAAAATCATGCTCAAGCTTATCAAGACTAAGAATTTGAGAGTGTTTTCGTATTATGTATTCGCGCTCGCAGCGTTTTTGGTGCTTGACCATTTTGTTCTTGGAATGGTGTTCTAAATATGATTGCGCTTAGGTAAATATCAATTACGGATGAAAATATGAAAGAATGCATCTCGTTCGAAGTAGCTCCGGAGTAAATCGGCTTTGTTGCGCATAACGCCGCCAGCCTTGGTTATGCCATGCCCTACGCCATTTATGCGGATAGCGTAATGGTCGGTTTTATCATGTATGGCTTTCTGAAACAAGGAATTGATGAGGCTTATGACGAGAATTGTTATTACCTTTGGCGTTTTAGGGTGGATAAAATACATCAAAGCAAAGGCTATGCAAAACAAGCACTAACTCAGCTCCTCGAAATAATCAGGTAATACCTTTACGGCAAGGTAAGGCATTGTTACATAAACTACAAACCCCTCAAACACCATGGCGAAAAACTATATGAATCGTTCGGCTTTGCAGAAATCGGAAAAAAAGATGATGGCGAGCTTATCACGCGCCTAAAATTATAAAATATATAGGAGGAAAACAAATGGACAAGCAAACATCTAACCGCATCAAGGAATACTTCACCACCCACAAAGAGGAGTTAATCGCAGACCTAATCGAGCTGGTGAACGCCGAAAGTCCAAGCAACAACAAAGAATATGCCAACCGCTGCTGCGATGTATTATGCAGAATTGTTGAAAAACGTTTAGGCGTCACTGGCAAACGTTTCCCACAAGATGAATTTGGCGACCATGTAATGTTTAAAATTGGTGACGGCGCACGCAAAAGCTTGCTAATCGGCCATTATGACACTGTTTGGGATGTTGGAACAAAGCCTACTGTCCGCGAGGGTAATATCATCAAGGGTTCCGGCGTTTTTGACATGAAGTTTGGCATCATTTCGTCGATTTGGTCACTCAAAGCCATGTTTGACCTCGGCCTTCCACTTGATAGAACCGTTCATCTGTTCTATAATTCGGATGAGGAAGTTGGCAGCCCGACATCAAAGCCTATCATGCTTGAAAACAGCGAGCAGTATGAATCCGCCGTGATTTTGGAACCGGCTTTCAGAGGCGGTATCAAGACCGAGCGTAAGGGTGTTGGCATTATCGACATCACTATAACCGGGCTTGCAAGCCATGCCGGCAGCAACTATGAATCAGGCATAAGCGCGATTGACGAGGCCGCTAAGGTTGTTACATACCTTCATTCGCTCACCGATTTGGAAAAAGGCACGACCGTTAGCGTCGGTACAATAAACGGCGGCACAAAACGTAATGTTGTCGCGGCTGAATGTAGTTTATTAGTTGATTTTAGAGTTCGCACATCCGCAGAAGCCGACAGACTGCTCGACGCGCTCTACTCAATCAAACCAAGCCGTGACGGGCTTACTGTCAAAGTCGAAGGCGGACTTAACCGCCCTCCGTTTGAAAAAACACCGGGTAATGTCGCGTTGTATAAAAAGCTGCAAGAAGTCGCGGCGGAGATGGATATTGAAATTTTTGAAATCGCCACAGGCGGCGCGTCTGACGGGAATTTCACCTCATATGCCGGCATTGCGACCATTGACGGCATGGGCGCGGTCGGCGACGGCGCGCACGCGCTCACCGAGTATATAGACGTTGATGCGTCGCTAGAGAGAACTATGCTTTTATGCGGCTATTGGGCAAAAGGATAGTTGTATTCAATAATAAGGAGTGGTTTTACGAATGAAAAGTTTTATGACGGAGTTTAAAGCGTTCGCAGTTCGCGGAAATGTGATGAGTTTAGCCGTTGGTATGATTATCGGCCTTGCTTTCCAGGAAGTCGTATCGTCTTTGACTGACAATATTTTGTCGCCAATCATAGGCATTTTGGTCGGGCAGAATTTTGACTATTTGGAACTCAATATACTCGGCGTTTCGTTTCGCTACGGCGCGTTTATTACATCCGTGTTCAATTTTATAATTTTAGCGTTCGTGGTGTTTTTGATCGTTCGCTTCATGAACAAATTAGTTGTTGAACCAAAAGTTGAAGCGGCGGCTGATGAACCTAAACGCGTTTGTCCGTTTTGCATGTCCGAAGTGCATGAAAGCGCTACACGCTGTTCATCTTGTACGTCGGAGCTTAGCGCATGAAGCAGTTAATCAAAACATTTTCCGCAATAGACATGACTATAGGCACGCCTTGGAAAAAGCTGCTATTATTCGCAATCCCTTTGCTGATTGGCAATATTTTTCAACAGTTTTATAGCATCGCCGACGCTATTATTCTAGGGCAATTTGTTGGCGACTACGCATTAGCAGCCGTGGGCAGTTCCATGCCGATATTTTTCCTCATCATGGTTTTGTTGATGGGTATTTCTATCGGAACGGGGATTATGGTTTCCCAATACTTCGGCGGTAAACGGCGCGAGGAGCTTTCGCATACTATCGGCAATTGTATAACCATCACTGCGATTCTTAGCGTTAGTATGATGCTAATTGGGCCATTAGCCACGCGTCCACTGCTCATTTTACTAGATACGCCACCGGAGATTTTGAATGACAGCGTTGCTTATATGAACATACTGCTTTGGGGCGTTTTGGGGCTGGCGTATTTCAACATCCTCTCAGGCATCCTGCGCGGGCTTGGTGACGCGTTTTCGTCACTTTTATATTTAGCCATCGCGTGTTTACTCAATGTCGCGCTTAACTTTTTGTTTATCGCGGTTTTTGGCTGGGGCGTTGCTTCTGTCGCGGTCGGAACGGTTATATCGCAAAGCGTTAGCAGCGTCTTATGCCTCAATCGCCTGATGAAAATGCGCGATATATTTGATATGGGGTGGCAATATCTGCGTCCAAGGAAGCAATATAGCGCGCAGATTCTCAAGCTTGGCGTTTTCACCGGGGCTTCTCAGGCGATTATCGCCGTTGCCATGATAATCGTCCAGCCACTGGTCAACAGTTTCGGTCCATTGTTCATCGCCACAAGCGTAATCGTCATGCGTATAGACGCGTTGGTAATGATGCCGATTTTCTCGTTCGGTAACGCCATGACGGTCTTCGCCGGGCAAAATATGGGCGCAGGCAAAATAGATAGAATCGAACAAGCCACTAAGCAAAACGTCATTATGGCAATGGGAACGTCTATCGTTTTAGTAATAGTTATTTTAGTTTTCGGCAGATTCATCGCCGGTGCGTTCACGCAAACTCAAGAGGTCATTGACCTAAGCCAGCGAATGTTACGGATTTTAGCCCCGGGCTTTATAGCGTTTTCGGTCGCAATGGTGCTTTGGGGCACGATAAGAGGCTCCGGCGACGTTGTATCACCCCTATGGTCATCGCTAGTCAACACGCTCGTGATTCGTATGCCTACGGCGTTCCTTTTCGTGCATCTTATTGGCGAACCGGAGGCTCTGATGTACTCAATGGTATCCGCGTGGACGGTTAATATGATATTGTCAATAATCGTATATCGTATTGGGAAGTGGCGAACTAAGAAGCTTGTTCGGGCGAGTGATGAGGCTGAAGATGAAAGTGATGATGGGCAAAAACAATGATATAAAGAGGGGTTGCCGCGAATAACGGCAACCCCTCTTTTATATGCTATGTTTGCCTTTTTTATTACAACTTACATAGTTGTACTTCACCATACAAAAACTTCAGTTAAGTATCCATCAGCATCAAACCCATAAAAAATTGTTACTGTTATTCCCTTTATCCAACCATAAAACCGATAGTATCCCGAGTCAACTATTGCTGACTTGTCGCCGATAATAATAGGCCGCTCTTCTGGATGTACAAACCCTCGCTCACGGTTTATTCTCTCAATTCTCCAGTCTCTATAGCTTTCAAAAATACTAATCACATCATCTATATGTGTTCCTAGAGGTGTAATACTTAACACGTAATTTGTCGGCATAGGGTCTGGCCTTCTCATGGGATTCCATATCATTGGTATTGTATACGCTATGAGCATGGCAAGTACAAAACATGCTGTTATTATCGCTATTAATAGATCCGCCTCTATTTTTCTGCCTTTTTCCTTGGATTTACTCAACGCACCTACACCTTCCCAATAATCCTACCCCCAACACGCACGCCCCAAATCTTACCACAAGCATTCCTGCAAAGTATCAAATCGCCGACATTATAAGGCCTGTCAATCAGTAATATGCCTCCCCTAGCCTGCCTGGTTTTAATCGCAGCACCATTATAGTCAAGCGCAACCTCGCCATCTTTACATAAAAGCTCAGCCACTATTCCCTCAGGCGATTCGTAACGCCCGACAGCCGCCGCTATCGTCTCTTTGTCCCATGCTTGTTCCACATAAGGCTCATCAATGACCTCCGGGTCTTTGCCCATTGCCAGCTTCATAGCCGCATCCGCTATCGCCCCTGCCGGAACTTCTGACGTGTTGCAAAGCACAACCACGCCGCATCCAAGCTCATACGACCACTCGAACATGGCAGAAACGCCCGTGAGACTTCCACCGTGACCAATAATCGTAACATCATCCATAAACTTCGTTGCCAAACCATATCCATAATACTGTTGGAAGCGGTACAAATGCCTTGGTTTTAGCATCTCTTTCAAGTAGTATCTGCCAAGAATCTCCGCGCCATTCTCCCCTGTTCCGCCGCCCATAAACATGCGCGTATATTTCTTCAAATCGGCTATTGTTGATTTTATCGCACCGCCTCCTGTTAGCACAAAGGCATTGTCATAGAAATCTTTGCTGCTCTCCATCTTCCCCGCCCTGCGTATGTATAACTGCGACGTGTTCGCATCTTCTGCTGGCGCGTCAAACTCAAGCGACGAGCGCGTCATCCCTAACGGCTTTAATATGTTCTCATTGACGTATTCGGCAAAACTTTTATACCCTCCATGTCTACGCACAATGTCCGCAATAAGCCCATAGCTGTCGTTTGAATAACTCATCAGCTCATCCGGGCGGCCGATTAATTTACTTCTACTGTCCAGCCTTCCGGCGATTATTTTAATGCCCTCTTTGGCAAGTTCTTCGTTATACGCAAGGTCTTCAGCTCTGTTTCCCCAAATCCCCATCTCTTGCGCCACATCTTTTATAAGTATTCGCTTTTCAGGGAAAAAGCCTGCGGAATGGCTCATCAAATGCTTTAAGCGCACGCCTTTTTGAAACTTTCCGCTAAAATCAGGAACATAATCGCAAACGTAACCCTCCAAATCTACAACACCTTTCTGCGCAAGCTGCATCAGCGCAAGGCATGTGAACGATTTAGAGACGGAAGCTATACCAAATATCGTGTTTTCATCAATCGCTAGCTGCGTTTCGGTGTCCTTGTAGCCAAAAAAGTTCTCATAAAGCGTTTCATCCGCTCCAAACACCGAAACCGCAACCCCTTGCGCCCCGTATGTCTCCATTATTTGCGTGGTGAGCTTTTCAAATTTCTCGATTTGGTTTTTTGTCATGCTTTAACGCCTCCTCCTGTGTTTTGTAATTAGCTATTTCCATAATAACACAGAAAAGCCGCCTTTGTACATAGGCGGCTTTTGCGGTTTCCACATTTTGTTTTTCCCGGGTCAGAGGGGTTCGGGAAAATATGCTTGTATGTATCTTGCGGTGTGCGTAGCCGCTTGGAGGCCAAAATGTGTCCGCCGCTTAGGTAGTGTGGACATGGATTTTGTAGGCGGATTTTCGCGTCTGATTTTTTGCCAATCGAGCATATGCAATTCGTAGCGTGTCCTAAAGGCACGTAAGAATTTCATATGCGAAGAGTGGTGGAAAAGCAGCCGAAAAGGCGCCTGCAATAACTCGTGTCCACACTACCTAGTATATGTGTCCAAAAGTGCGTTCATTCCGGGAACCTAATATGGATACACGTCATAGTATGGTGTATAGTCAAGTTTTTTAGCAGGCGGAGGGGCCTGCTAACGCTTTTTTGCGGTTGTGCGAACAGGGTTTTTTATCAAAAACCCATACTTGGAGGTGTAAAAATGGGCGAATACCATATTTTAGGCGGCAAGCGTCTTAGTGGACAACTTGAAGTCTATGGCGCAAAGAACGCCGTGCTGCCAATGCTTGCAGCGGCTGTTCTTAACAAAAATACGAGCGTGATTCATAATTGCCCCGAAATTTCAGACACATTTATGGCAATCAAAATACTGGAAGGCATCGGCGCGAAACTCCAGTCGGAAAACGGCTCCATAACAATCGACGCATCAGCAATCGACAACTGCGAAGTACCTGAAAAATACGTACGGGAAATGCGCTCGTCGATAATCTTCCTGGGCTCAATGCTCGCTAGATGTGGCAAAGTTAAGATATCTTATCCCGGCGGTTGTGAGCTTGGCGCAAGGCCAATTGACCTTCATTTAAAAGGGATGCGAGCATTGGGTGCGAAAATCACCGAAGATGGTGGTTTTATATTCGCAGAGGCAGCAAGACTTGTTGGTACGCGAATCGACCTCGACTTTCCAAGCGTCGGCGCGACGGAAAACATTATGCTCGCCGCGGTCTTGGCAGAGGGGCAAACGATAATTTCAAACGTCGCCAAGGAGCCGGAAATTGTTGACCTACAAAACTTCCTTCTTGCAATGGGCGCAAAGGTTTCAGGTGCAGGCAGCGATGTCATAATCGTGGATGGAGTAAATATCAACGATTTGCACGACGCCGAGCATTCGGTCATGCCGGACAGGATAGTCGCAGGCTCGTATCTATGCGCCGCGGCAATAACCGGCGGCGAGCTGCTCCTGACAAACATCATTCCCGAGCATCTTCAACCGATTGTCGCAAAACTTGCTGAAACCGATTGCGAAATTCGCATGGAAGGCTCACAAATCTATCTAAGCGCGCCAAAACGACTGAAGGCGATTGAGCGAACTAGAACCCATCCACACCCTGGCTTACTTGATTGCAATAAAGGATAGTAAAAAAACTTTCTCAAGATTTTTTTAAGACTTTTTTAAACTTTTTTCAAATTTTTCCTAACAAAAAAAGGCGAGAGCCAAAGCCCTCACCTTAAATGCACCTAGTGTCATTAATGTACCGCAAAACATCACCTGCAAGCCGCGGCTCATCAACCGACTTGATACGCATTGCAGCCAAAACCTTGTCAGCGCCATACTTTCTCGCTAGACCGCCGAAAGCCTCCTCTAAAAACGAACTTGCATAGCCTTGGCTGTCGTCCAAATCAACAATCAAGTCGACCGCTGCCAGCCTAGCCTTTTTAAACCTCGGCTCAAGAAAGTCTTCTCTAAATTCTTGTCCTGAAAATTTGCCGTTACTTCTAAGCCTCTCACCGGGCGTTTCTGTAAATTCTTGCGATACCTTTAGCGTCATTGCTTTAACCATAAGCCCCCGCCCTATCCTTCCCTGGCAACCCTGCCGCTTTCCTGCTTTGATAATCGTTCAACTCCTTTATCATACTATCCACGGGCCCATTCGCCCCTAGCTGTTTTTGCCCTTCCAGGCAGGCTCGTAGGCACTTGAACATCATCTCAGTGTCCTCTTGCCTATACCTAGCTTGTCGCTCCAGTTTTCGGAATCTGTACCACACGAAAAATGATGCCGCGGCAATGCCAAGCAGTGCGACCGCATCGTAGCCTAGAACCCTCACCGCAACGTCATACATAATCTCATATCCCATGCATTCACCCCGTTACTCCCCACACAGCCCTAAGCGGTCCTTGAAAACTAATTGCCTGAGCATGTCCTCCGATAAATTCAAATTACCATGCTCGTCACCGCGCAACACGAAGCCATCGTCGATAGCGCTGTGCTTTGCCATTAATTTTTCCACTGTAGGCAGTGCCCAACCCGGCACTTCATCTATCGTATTATATCTCATTTCAACATCCTCCTCTTCCTCGGTTCCCACTGCAGCTTCCGCTTCCCACGCCATCCGAGCATCATCCGGCAATCTATGCCCATTCTGTAGGTCCCTGAGCGTCAAGCCGCCCAAATACTGCATATGCGGCCTATCCACAAAGCCGACCCACTCACCGCCCCATTCGCCGCCCATCTCTTGCCAAATGCGTCCAGCGGTCTCAAAGAAGCGTGGATTGTTCCACTCTTGACTGCGAATATTTTGAAAGATATCAAACGCCAAACGATAGTTATGTATCGACTGACCGCCGCGTGCGTTGGTTACTATATTGCCCGGACGCGTGCGACCTTGTTCAAAAAGCCAATTTTGATGTGCGTTGTTGCGATATGTGCTTGAAATTCCCACATGAGGAAACCCAGCAAGAGCCATGCGACGCATCAGTTCGCGTGCGCCACGCTCTAACGCCGGATGTAGGTCCTCTAAAAGCCTGCTGTTTATTCCTCGGCTCATGGATATCCCCTCCCCTTGTTTAAAAATTCACAAAAAAGCTCAAACCGAGGTTGTATTTTGCCATAATCAACGATTTTGCTATTTGCTCTATAAGCGTGTGTTCACATTCTCGCATATAATTGCCTTCTATTGTATCTTGCGCTGCGTCCGTAAATGAAAATTTAAGGTGCAGCAATTCATGTACAAGCGCTTTCTCCATACAAAAAGCTTCGGTCTGCTGCCTTTCTATAGGTAAACTTTTAGCGTTATCCAATCGACGCAAGCGTATTATAGCTGTTTTGCACACCTTAACGGAGATAATCTCAGCAAAACGGTCATCGCCAATTTGATCATGGTCAACTAAATCGAGCCTTATAATCCAATCATCGAGAAATAAACGCGTCTGCCATTCTTTCAAGTATTTTTTCGCCTGTTCGATTGATTCAAATTCTATTATCGGTTGCATAAATACCCCCTACCGTGCCACATAAAAATGATGCGCGCCATGTGTAAAAATCCTATTCAAAGCTCGCTCGTGCCAGCTGCCAGCCGAACCGGCCACCGTGCGGAAGAATGTCGCACCATATGAATGATCCGCGCCATCAATAGCTTGCTGAACTAAACCCTTGATTCGTTCACACGGCGTTGCTCTTGCGAATGCGCCGTTTGTTATCGGGCTGAACTGCCTTGGCGCAAACACGACCTCTTGTATCGTGTCCGGGAAGCTCGGGCAGCCCATACGATTAAAGATAACATTGACCACCAAAATAATACCCTTATCGTCCTCTCCACGTGCTTCAGCCCACGCAATGCGGTATAAGATGTTTCGCTCTGCGTCTGTGACGTAACGGACGATTCCAGGCTCGCAGTCTGGCTCTATTGTTCGTAGTTGCGACGCTTCGACCGGCAATGCTCCAACCAAAATTATGAAAAACAAAGCCCCAAACAAGCTTCCGGCAGCAACCCATTTCAATATCTTAATCATTTCCCCACCTTCTTAATTAAGTCAGCTGCGTAGTTCGAGCCACGCGATAGCAAAACACCCGTTAAAATCATGCCAACAAACGGCACAGACGTTTCAAGGCCAAATAGGCAAAGCATGTCGATTCCATACAAAACCGAAAACGCAATGCCAAAAGCCAACGAAAGCCAGCATTTCAGATTAAAATCTTTGTTGCAGGCGTTCCCGATATATTCAATTACTGCCTCAATAATAATTGCGGCGGTGATAATTTTCGCTATCATGTCCATGTTACTCGCTCCTCTCAGAAAAACCCCCGGCGATTAAGCCGAGGGTTGATTGATATTCCATGCTTTTTTACGCTCTTGCTTTAAAACCTACTGTTTCAGCAGCTTCGCGAACCGCCTCAACAATAGCCCTGAGTTCTTCCGGCGCATTCTCCGGAAGCTCATCAAACACTTTGACATCTTTCCATTCAACGTCATTAATAAACGCATTTGCATTTTGGTCTGTTTTGACGCCCATTTCAGGGTCAACAACGACCATGCGCGGTAAAGCAGACACTATCGTCATTCTCTCGTTGCCGCGCAAACGCCTCTCGGTTGCCCACGCCTCAAAGCATTCGCCCACGGGCATCAATGTTAAAAAACCTGAATTGCTTACCCATGCGGCTAACAAATCACCACACGCTGTTTTCATGTTATGCGCCATCGTTGCAATTACCATTTTATTACCTCC
>Ga0131853_10012164_pt1 | contig 15760 bp, 14 predicted proteins | sample TergutLab28metaG_FD_92764 | JGI IMG/M metagenome (GOLD analysis project Ga0131853, IMG submission 92764) | Labiotermes labralis P1 segment gut microbial communities from Petit-Saut dam, French Guiana - Lab288 P1 (version 2) (version 2) | ecosystem: Host-associated > Arthropoda: Insects >...
AACATGCTTTTGAAAATAGGCAAATGTTTCAAAGGAGGGCAGCGATGAAGTATGAAGTCGTGATGGGTATTGAAGTACATATTGAACTATCGACGGAGTCCAAGCTTTTTTGCGCGTGTTCGGCAAAATTTGGCGCAGACGCGAACGAGCATGTATGCCCGGCCTGTATGGGCATGCCCGGATTACCTCCGGTGGCAAACAGAAACGCGATCGAACTCGGTATCAAAGCGGGTCTTGTTACAAACTGCGAGATTTCGAAATATACCACGTTTGATAAAAAGAATTATTACTACCCCGATCTACCGACGGGTTATCAAACGACGCAATTGTTTAACCCGATCTGCACAAATGGATACATAGACATCCAAACATCGGAGGGAGAGAAGCGTATCCGAATCCAGCAGATCCACATTGAAGAAGACGCAGGCAAGCTTGTGCACGATGCATGGGACGATTCATCTCTGGTGGATTACAACCGTGCAAGCGTTCCGCTTGTTGAAATCGTCAGCATGCCTGATTTCAGAACTGCAGAAGAAGTGAATGCGTATCTTGAAAAACTGAAAGCACTTTTGACGTTTGCAGGCGTTTCGGATTGCAGGATGCAAGAGGGGTCGATGCGTGCTGACATCAACATTTCTGTCAGAGAAAAGGGCAGCACGGAACTTGGGGTGAGGGCAGAGATCAAAAACATGAACTCACTGAAAGCGATCACAAGGGCGATCGAGTATGAAGCGCGAAGACACATCGACGCGTTGGAAACAGGCGTAGAAGAATTGGTTCAAGAGACAAGACGGTGGGACGACAATAAAAACCAGAGCTTTGCCATGAGAAGCAAAGAAGATGCAACGGATTACAGGTATTTTCCAAATGCTGAAATATTGCCGATCATGATCGATGGCGAATGGATAGACAAGGTCAAAAATAGCCTGCCTGAGCTGGCGCACGAAAAATATGCAAGATATATGTCCGAATACGGCTTGCCGGAGCAGGATTGTAAAATATTAACGACGAGCAAAGCGCTGACCGATGTATTTGACGATACGATGACGTATTGTGATCTTCCAAAGGAAGCGGCAAACTGGATTTTGGTCGAATTGATGAATTTGGTCAAAGTGGACGGAAAAAACATCGACGATGTTCAGATAAGCGGTGAGAAAATCGCTAAATTAATCGCTTTGGTGGACAAAAAAACAATCAACCGCACCACAGCCAAAGAAATCTTTGCGGAAATATACAAAAACGGTGTCGATCCGGAAGAATATGTTGCGCAAAATAAGCTTGGCATGATATCCGATGAGAATTTGATCATTGAGGCTGTGAAACAGGCTCTTGATGAAAACCCGAAATCGGTTGAAGAATATAAGGCAGGAAATACAAAAGTCGTCGGTTTCTTTGTCGGAATCGTCATGAGAAAGACGAGCGGCAAAGCGGATCCGGCTTTGGTCAACCAGACTTTGCAAAAACTTCTTGCGGAATAGGAGGATTGTTATGGTATCAAAAGAAAAAATGGATCGAATTAACGAACTGGCCAGAAAATCAAAAGAGACGGAGCTGACACCGGAAGAAAAAGAAGAACAACAGTCGCTTCGGAACGAATACATCGAGAATTTCCGCGACGTTTTTAGCGGACACCTTGAACGGATCAAAATTGTCGATGAGGACGGTAACATTGTCGAAAAGAAGAAAGATATGAATTAATTTTTGCGCTTTGTTATGGCGGGAAACAACAAGTTTCTCGCCTTTTTTGTTTTATATTTAAAATAAAAAGGAGCGTTTTGCCATGAAACGATACAAGAAATGGTTGGCGATTCCCGCAGCAATCGTCATTGTGGTGAGTATACTGCCGGGATTTGCAAGCCCCAATGCGGACACGATCGGAATCAACCTGATCAAAGAGAGAGCGAACATACTACAACAGACCCTTTACGGGCAGATGAGCAGGCAAGAAGCGGAGAGAAGACTTGCGCACATCCAGACGCACCCGCTGCTCAGCCAAGACATCCAAAGCATAAGAGCGTGGGAACCGGCGGAACTGGATGTCATCAGGCGTATGCATATCGACACATTTGATCAGGTCAGAAATGCGTTGAACTACCTGACCTATCAAGCGGTCATTTATTGGGATATGACCGGGTTAAATGGAAATTACACAGTGAAAGGCACGTATCATGTGGTGTTAAAAAGAGAGAACGATCACTATAGACTTTCTATTTTTGAGCCGATCCACGAAGAAATCGTAACAACGAATCGTATGGCATTCGAAATTTTTTAATGAAAGACTGTTTAGTTTTTTGCAAATGTTGGTATAATATTCAAAGTAACATTTTTATTTGTATGGGAGCAGATCATGAAACAGGTATACCTAGACTATTCAGCAACGACTCCGGTAAAAAAAGAAGTCCTTGAAGAAATGATTCCATTTTTTTCAGAAAACTTTGGCAATCCGTCCAGTGCATATACGATCGGGTACAAATCAAGAGGCGCAGTCGACTTGGCAAGACAGAGAGTCGCTTCTCTTGTGGGCGCGAAAGAAAAAGAAATATTCTTCACTTCGTCAGGCACAGAAGCGAACAACTGGGCTATTTTTGGCGTTTGTGATGCGATGAAAGACAAAGGCAATCACATCATCACGACGAAAATAGAGCATCCGGCCGTACTGAACCACTGCGAATTTTTGGAGAAGCGTGGGTATAAGGTCACGTATCTTGACGTTCAAAAGGATGGGATTGTTGATCCAAAAGCGCTTGAAGATGCAATAACGAAAGACGTAATCCTCATCAGCATCATGTTGATCAATAACGAAATCGGAACGATACAGCCGCTGAAAGAACTGTGTCAAATTGCGAAAAAGCACAACATCCTTTTTCACACCGATGCTGTACAAGCCCTTGGAAATATCCCGTTAGACGTAAAAGAACTTGGCATTGACTTGATGTCGATTTCCGCGCATAAAATTTACGGGCCGAAAGGGGTCGGCGCGCTCTATATCAAAGACGGCGTCAAAATTTCAAACTTCATGCATGGCGGTTCACAAGAACACGCGAAAAGGGCAGGGACGGAAAACCTTACAGGCATCGTAGGGTTTGGAAAAGCCGCTGAAATTGCGAAAGAACACTTGATGGAGCATATTGACAGGCTCACTGAGCTACGAGACTATTTTATAGACCGGGTGATGTTGAAGATACCTAACGTTGCTTTGAACGGCCACAGAAGCCTCCGGCATCCGGGCAATGCGAATCTCAGGTTTGACTATATAGAGGGCGAGTCCATGCTTTTGTTTCTCGATGTGAAAGGCATCTCCGTGTCTACAGGGTCGGCGTGCGCGTCTGAAGAAACCACTCCGTCGCATGTACTTACGGCTTTACAGATACCGATTGAGCAGATACACAGTTCAGTGCGGTTTACGCTTGGCGATTTTACAACAATGGAAGATTTGGATTATACGATCGAAGAATTGGCGGTTATTGTAGAAAAACTTAGACAGATTTCACCTATTTCAAAATAAGAAAGGTTGGTAGAATAGATATGAACAATATGTATAACGAGATAGTAATGGATCACTTTATGAATCCACGCAACGTTGGCGAGATTGAAAACGCTGATGGAATCGGAATGTACGGAAGCCCTGTGTGCGGCGATATGACAAGTGTTTACATCAAAGTGGACAATGACAGGATTACGGACGCCAAATTCAAAACATTTGGCTGCGGGTCTGCGATTGCTTCTTCAAGCATCGCAACGGAACTGATGAAAGGCAAAACGATCGATGAAGTTCTCGCAATAACAACGAAGCAAATCGTTAGCGAGCTTGGCGGCTTGCCGGACGCGAAAGTACATTGTTCTGTCCTTGCAAGGCATGCGATCAAGTCCGCCATCTATGATTACGCGCAAAAAACAGGAAAAACGTATGCGGGTCTTGCCGGTTTTAATCCGGATGCCGATGAGGACGATGACGAATAATTTGGACAAACAAAAAGTAGCGCTAGGTCTGAGCGGCGGTGTTGACAGCACGGCCGCTGCGTTATTGTTGAAAGAAAAAGGCTATGAAGTGACAGGCGTTTATTTGGATGTCCTGGGCAATAACGCAAAAGGCGAACATGACGCACGGGAAATCGCGAGCGAACTTGGCATCGATTTGATGTATATCGATGCTTCGAAAAAATTCGACGACATTGTGATTTCCAACTTTTGCAGTGAATACATAAAAGGCAGAACGCCAAATCCATGCATCATTTGCAATCCGGAAATGAAGTTTAAGCATCTTTTACAAGCGGCTGATGAATGCGGCGCGTATTTTATCGCAACGGGGCATTATGCAAATGTTTTTTATAGCGAAGCAGAAGACTGCCATTTCATAAGCAAGGCAAAAAATATGAAAAAAGACCAATCCTATATGTTGTACAGGTTGGATAGACACGTTTTGTCGCGGCTTTTGTTTCCGCTCGGAAATTTTGAGACGAAAGAAGATGTCCGAAATTTTGCAGGCGCAAAAGGGATGAAAAACGCAGGGAAAAAAGACAGCCAAGAAATCTGTTTCATACCCGGAGATGTTCATTACATAAGCTATTTGGCTTCTCGTGGATATACAGCAAAGAAAGGCCCATTCGTGAACAGCCAAGGAGAAACGATCGGAACGCATCAAGGTGTGCCGAATTACACGATCGGCCAAAGAAAGCACCTTGGTATGACGTTTGGAAAGCCTATGTTCGTTGTGAAACTCGATGCCGAAAATGACAAAGTTGTCCTTGGCGACGAAGAGGAATTGTTCAGCAATCAAGTCATTTCAACATCGAACCGATTTACAATTGCCGACGGAAATGAAATTCCGGAACAATATGATGGCATGAGGGTCGAGGCAAAAGTGAGATACGCCGCCTCACCGTCAGAAGCGATCATCCATAAAATCGATGCGGATACGATCAAAACGGTGTTTACAAAACCGCAGAGAGCCATAACACCGGGACAGTCAATCGTTTTTTACGATGGAGATCAAGTGATTGGAGGAGGGTTCATCGATGGATAAATATCAAGAATTCAAACAAAGACTGATCAGCGCCGCGCAGCATGCTGAAAATGACGGTCTTTGCAGGCATAAGTCCGGAAATTTCAGCATCTGTATCAGAGATGAAGAAAAAATACTGATTACGCCATCGGGATTTTACCGGGCAGACCTTACAGCCGATGACATCGTTGTTACGGATTTTGATGGAAACATCCTTGAAAATAAAAACAATCGAAAACCGTCGATTGAGCTTGGCGTACACATTGCCATTTATCAAGCGAGAAACGATGTTGGTGCTGTCGTGCATACCCATTCGACGTATGCGTCGGCGTTTGCTGTGGCCGGCATCAAGATCAATCCTGTCGTGACGGAAGCTTTTTTTTACGGCAACAATGTGGAGCTTGCGGAATATGCCAAGTCAGGCAGCGCACAGCTTGCCGAAAACGTCAAAGAGCCAATCAAAAAAGCAGACGTTTGCCTGCTTAAAAACCACGGTGTTATCATCGTTGCAGACACGATCGAAAACGCGCTGCTCAAAGCGTTTTATGTTGAAGATGTGGCTAAAATTGAAGCGATTTCCAAAACGTTGATTGTGTAAAAAAATAAATGAATCACTTTTGTTCAGATGAAACAAGGAGAGGCACGAAATCGTAAGCCTCTCCCTTAATTTTTTGTTAGATCATCGCATCTTCCGCTCTCGCGTCAGGCAGCTGCAAGGCTGCCCAGTTGCGTGCTGGAGCGCCCGGACCCGGGTTGGATGCAATCTGCATCGCCCAATAGAACCAAGCATTTGTGTTTGCATTATCGAGCCAAGTCTTCATATTCGTCGTATCAATATCGGCTACGGTCAAATCCAACATACGGTTGATCATTGTCGTAAACTCTGCTCTTGTAATATTTGCATTCGGATTAAAGTTGCCGTGTGGGTCACCTTGTACCCAATTCAACTCGGCAGCCAGGTTAATATTGTCTCTTGCCCAGCTTCCTGAAATGTCTGGGAACATGTCTTCCGTACCACTGTATGCAGATCCATCTTCCAGAAACCGTACCATCACCGTCACAACTTCCGCGCGTGTAATCGGCCTGTTTGGCCCAAACGTACCATCAGGAAGACCGGTCATAATCCCGGTGTGATTTGCAACCGACACCGCATTGCTGAACCAAGCGCCGCCATTGTTCGGCACATCGGAGAATGGATTTTCAAGCGTCCAGAAAGTAGCTCTTGTTTCATCACTGATGATGCGCAAAAGAATGGTTGCTACTTCGGCACGGGTAATGGCGTTGGTCGGTGCGATATGATCAACATTTTCACCAATCAAATAAGCAAAGTGTGTTTTTGTTAAGACAACATCTTCTCTAAAAACAGGATATTGATTGACCGGTGGTGTAGGGGGTACAACAGGTGGTTCAGGTTGGGGCGGCGGTGTACCGCCCGGCGGCCGGTTTGTCGTGGGCGTAAAGCGTGCATAAAGTGTTTGATCCGTTGTTTGTGTGACGGTATCCGTAGGCATTACCCGCACGCCACCAATGACTTGGGTGAACCAGCCGACAAAAGTATTGTTTGGCATAACCGGTGTTGTCGCAGCAGCAAACGGTGCCGCAAAAGTACCTCCTGTTACCGCAGGTTCCTCTTGCAGAGCGGGGGCAGCGCCCAGCGCATCAAAGATGATGTTGATGTGAACCGGATCCCACTGTGCGTAAATTGTTGTATTGACCAAAGGAATCGTATCGATCGCGGTAATTTCGGTACCACCTGACGGCTCATCAAACCAGCCAGCAAAAGTGTAAAATTCTTTCGTCGGCTCGGTAACCGAAGCAAGGGTAACGGCATAGCTATCACCGGAAATCTTGCCGGGGAAAATCTGCGTGGCAGGCGCACCACCTTGCGCGTCGAAAGTAAGCGTCACCGTCAAGGCAAGCCAATGTGCATAAAGGGTTTGATCTGTGGTTGCCGTGACGATCGTATCGGGCAGGATCTGTACATCCATGACATCGGCAAAAGGCTGTATAGTCATCGCGGGTGTTGTAAACCAACCGATAAATACATGGCCGATTTGTGTCGGTACCGGAAATTGGATCAGAGTCAATGCGTCGCCATAAAGGTCGCCCGTTTGTACATCCATCGCTGTCTGCGTCGGAGGGGTACCACCCTGTGCATCAAAAGTAATGTTGATCGTTGGAATAGGCGTCCAATGCGCGTAAACCGTTCTGTCGATCGCGCCCGCCGGAATGATGCTGGCAGCAGTAATCTGTGTTCCACCTGTCGCTGCCGTATACCAGCCGCTGAATACATAGCCGGATTGTGTCGGTGTGGTAAGCGCGGCGAGCGTAGCGGCAAAGGTATGACCGGAGATTTGTCCCGGTACAACTTGCGCTGCCGGCGTTCCGCCATTCCCATTAAACGTGATCGTGATGGTTGGATCCGCGATCCAGTGGGCATAAAGCGTTAGCGGCGCTGTCGCCGTAACGACCGTCGTATAGAGAACCTGTACGCCGCCGGTCGCCGCTGTAAACCAACCTTGGAACAAGAAGCCGGTCTGCGTTGGTGTCGTGAGTCCGGACATGGCGGCAGCATAAATGCCGCCCGTTGTTACATTCCCCGTCTGTGTTAGCGGCGTGCCGCCGTTTGCGTCAAAAGTAATTGCAAATGTTGGAGTCGGCATCCATTGAGCGTAAACGGTGGTATCGGTGGGCGGAATTGGGATGATATCCGTGATCAGACCTCCGCCTGTGGGCTCTGAAAACCAGCCTTGGAAAACAAACCCGCTTTGGGTCGGCGTTGTGACGGATGCAAGCGCTGTTGCATAGGGCGTACCGGGCAACTGGCCGGGTACGGTTTGTTCTGGCGGTGTACCGCCATTCCCGTCAAAAGTGATGGTAACCGTTGGCACAGGTATCCAATGGGCGTAGAGGGTGATATCGCCCGGTTCATCCCAGACAGTTGAAGTGGGCAAAATCTGCACACCGCTGTCATCCGCTGTTGTCCACCAGCCACCAAAACTAAAACCACTTGGGGGGTCAGGATTCGGAGTGGCAGCCATGGCTTGCATGAATATTCCACCTACCGTAACCGATGTATGTTGGGCAAGCGAACTCGTTACCAGCGTTGTTCCGGCACTCGGAATGATGTAGGCCGGGTCAAACGTACCGCCGTTCGCGTTAAAAAAGACGTTGATCGGTGGAATCTGCGTCCATTGAGCATAATAGGTCGTGTTGGTATTCGGAATCAGATCGGGGTCAGCAATCTCGGTTCCGCTTGTCTGTGCGTCGAACCAGCCCAGAAATGTATAGCCCACTCGTGTTGGGTTTTGGATAAAAAGGCTTGCGTCAATATGCATCCCGACAACCGCTCCGCGTCGCACCTGCATGGCAGGTGTGCCACTGTTTGCATCAAAATAGAGGGTAACTGTGGGTACAAGTTGCCAGTGGACATAGAGGGTGATATCACCGGGTTGATTCCATACAGTCGAACTGGGCAGAACTTGTACACCGCTGGTATCCGCTGTTGTCCACCAACCGCCAAAATAATAGGTATTGCCATCAGCCGGTGGATTGGGATCCGGTGTTGCTGACATGGCTTGCATGAATGTTCCGTCTACTGTAACCGGTGTATGTTGGGCAAGCGAACTCGTTACCAGCGTTGTTCCGGCACCCGGAATGATGGTACCCGAGTCAAATGTACCGCCGTTCGCATCAAAGTAAACGTGAATTGGCGGAATCTGCGTCCATTGGGCATAAATCGTTGTATTTGCATCAGGAACAATGCTGGAAGCCGTAATTGGGTTTCCGCCTGTCTGTGCATCAAACCAGCCATCAAAGGTGTAGCCGGTTTGCGTTGGTGTGGTAATTGCGGCAAGTGCCGCTTGATATGTATTTCCGGGAATCTGACCGGACACAACTTGATCGAAAGGCGAGCCGCCGTTTCCATCAAAGGTGAGCGCGACTGTGATCGGTGTCCAACGAGCATAGAGCGTTTGATTTGTCGTCGCTGTCACAACCGTCGTGTCAAGAATTTGCACGCCGCCCGCGATCCAGCTCGGCTCTGTAAACCAGCCTTGGAACGCATAGTTAAGCATTGTCGGCTCCGTAAGTCCGGACATAGCGGTGGCATAGATGCCGCCGGTTGTTACATTCCCCGTCTGTGTTGGCGGCGTGCCACCGGTCGCATCAAAAGTAACCGTAATCTCCGGTACCGGTGTCCACCAGGCGTAAACGGTCATATTGCTCGGTGGGATCAGACTGCCCGAGGTGATCGTGCTTCCGCCCATACCTTGTGGCTGATCATGCCAGCCATTGAAGACATAACCCGGCTGAGTCGGCGTTGCAATTGCGGCGAGAACCGGAGCAAAGGAGGTTAAAGGAGCCAGTCCGGATACAACCTGTGTTGCAGGTGTGCCGCTTCCGGCGTTAAAGGTAACAGTGACCGTCACTGCGACCCATTGTGCAAAAAGCGTTTGATCCGTCGTCGCTGTCACAACAGTGGTGGGCAGGATCTGTGTGCCACCTGTCGGCGCTGTAAACCAGCCGACAAAAGCATAGCCCGGCTGTGTCGGTCTCTGGACTTGCGTCATCGCGACTCCATAAAGGTCGCCTGTCTGTAGTGATTCTTCTTCTCCATCCGGTGTGCCACCGTTTGCGTCAAACGTAATGATGATGGTTGGAACCGGTGCCCATTGGGCGTAGACCGTTGTATCTGTCGCTGACCATTGAATGATGCTGGACGCGGTAATCGGTGTGCCGAGACCGTTCGTCTGCGTGTTCCACCCTTGGAAGATAAATCCGGGTTGCGTCGGCGTTGCAACGGCAGCCAAGGTAGCGGCATACGTATCGCCGACAACTCTGCTTGGTACGGTCTGTGTCAATGGCGTGCCGCCATTGCCGTCAAAGATGATGGTGACCGTTGGATTTGGAATCCACCAAGCATAGAGCGTTTGGTCTGTCATCGTTGTTACAATGGAACTTGGAAGAATCTGTACGCCGCCTGTGGCTCCGTTCGGAACTGTAAACCAACCGCGGAAAATATAACCGGTTCGCGTTGGAATTGCAACTTGTGACAAAGCATTTGCATAAGTGCCGGTCACTTGCACCGGTGTAACGGTTTGGGTTAGAGGCGTACCGAGCTGCCCGTCAAAAATCAGTGTGATCGGTGGCGCGTATTGAGCCACATAAGTCGTATTATTGCTGATCGGCGTCGTAAGAACTTGCGCAGCGGTCAAAATTGTAGTACCGCCGTCTGCCGACCAGCCGATAAATCCGTAGCTTGCTGTCGGCTGTGGCACCGGTACGGGTGCGCTTGGAACGAGTGGGCTGTTGGTGGTCGGAATGTTTTGCTGTGTCACAGTTCCTGCCGGGAAAGTACCGTTTGCGCCTGGAGAGAATGTAACCGTCAGATACATGACCATAACGCCTGCTTGCCCGAAATAGTTGATATCCAGATTGTTAAGCGGATTTCCGAAAACGGAGCTGGTATTTGTCGTTTGAATCTGCGTACTCGGGGGTGCTACATTGCTCGGTGGAATCCGCGCACCGCTCCCGGCTACATTGCCGGTAAAGACCACAGCTGAGCCGATGATTAGGTTCAGATAGGAGTTAGGCGGCAAGGGATTGTTACTGGTATATTGAGCAGTGAATATGCCGCCGCCGTTCGCGGTAGCGACGTTATTGCTGATCGTACCGCCGGTCATATTGATAAGGCCGGAATTATCCACATAGATCCCGCCGCCGTTGTTTGCACGGTTATTGGAGATTTCACCGCCTGACATGGTCAGGTTCGCAGCTTTCAAATAAATGCCGCCGCCAAATCCGCTGGCAGAGGTCACAACGTTGCTGGAGATCGTGCCGCCGGAAATGGTAGCATAGCCATTTTCAATATCCAAAGCACCACCACCCGTGGTAGCGGTGTTGCCGCTGATTGTGCCGCCTGTCATGGTGAATGTACTGTTGTGCGTCAAAGATGCGGCACCGCCGGATCCACTGACGTTGCAGTTTGTAATCGTGGCACCATCTGCTACAGTAAGCGATCCACCGGAAACGTTCACACCACCGCCAAAGGTCGTGCCGCCCGGACCGCTCAGGGTGACATTTTCAAGCGTCAAACTTCCGGACACACTAAAGTGTCGCTGCCCGGCGGTCGCCTGTGTAAACGTAAAGATTGATCCCGTTGCGCTCGTGAGAACAATATTTTGACCGGAGGCAATGGTGAGCGCTCCACCGGTAGCCGAAAAGCTATTCTCTAATACAATCGTTGTCACCGTTCCATCTGTGGGTGCCGCCGCGATAGCAGCCGCAAGATCACTATAGCTAGTGACGGGTGTTGCGGCAAAAGCCATCGGAGTCGGCGCAACAATCCCAATCAAAAGAACAGTCACCAATAAAATGGATACAAACTTTTTCATAATACACACCTTTTCTTTCAATTTTGGTTTGATCAAAATACTACAACATTCTAAAACATGATGATTGCTCTAACGGGACACGCCGGGGCGCAATACCCACAAGTGACGCAAAGAGAATCGTCGATTTCGCAGAGTCCGTATTCGTTCACAGATATCGCGCGGCTTCCGCACTTGTCTATGCATGCCAGGCATCCCCAGCAATCTTCCGCACCGATCTGCATTTTTTTATGCTTGATATCCGGTACATAGTTACGGTCGATCGTTCCATCGGCATATTCGATGGCTCTGTCCACTTCGTGGGGATAGCCAAAACCGATCGTAATCGAGTCTATGCCCGGTAGGTTATTGACATAATCGAGAGCTGTCAAGTATTCGCCTGTCAGGTTTCCGCCCCCGAATACTTTCATAACAAAAACGCCTTTGCCGGATTCGGAATTTCGCTTTATCGCTGCCGCCATATCTTCTTTCGTTCCGGCGTTCAATCCGTCTCGGATTCCGAGGCTTTTATAATTAATAAGAGGGAAGACGACATCCAGATCGGGCATGTCAGCGCACATGTCCGTGACATCCACATGATGCGTTGAAATACCGATGGCTTTTACAAGCCCTTTGGCTTTCGCCTCGAGGAGGTATTCCCAAGCGCCTTTGCGATCTTCAAAGTCAGAAGCGCTTCTCACTTCATGAAGCATAAAAATATCGATGACATCTCTGTCCATCTCGCGCCGAGCTTCTTCAACGGCAAATTTCATCTCTTCATAGGAATGGTCGAGGCACTTTGAAGCAATGATCGGGTCAAACGCACCGTCTTTTAAAGCTTCTTTGATATATGGGTATGTTTCGTAGTACTGTGCCGTATCGAGGAAGTTCATACCTCGTTCAAGCGCATAGCGAATCAGCTCTGCGCCTTTCTCAATGGGGAGGTTCAGTTGCATTCTGCCTATGGTCAGTGCGCCAAAACTGATTCTGGTAACTTCAAGACCTGTATTTCCAAGTTTTTTCTTTCGCATTTTATGGATTCCTTTTTTTGACGAAATTTTTATTTTCTACATTATATCATTCGTTATGGTTCAATGATAGTCTTCATTATAAATATTCAAAATAAATCCTATTTGATAAACAAGACTCAATCATGATATAATTTAAAACAATAAAGCATAGAAAGTGATTTTGCATATGAATAAAAAAGAACTTGATTTTGCAGTGTTTTGTATTGAAAATATCGCCGAGTATTTAAATATAAACGGCGCAGATGTGTATCGCTTGTTAACGGTTGACAGCAAAATACTTGACGATTATATATTACCGAATTATGAGCCGCTCCACACACAAAGCAAAGAATACATTATAAATGATATTGTTGAATATATGAGAAAAGAGGAACTATTGAAATGATACTTTATCATGGTTCATATCTAACGATTGAAAAACCGGATATATCATTTTCTCGTGCCAATGTTGATTTTGGGCGAGGCTTTTATACGACACCAATGAAAGCGCAGGCAATCAGTTGGTCGAATCGATTCAAAAACAAGTATGGCCAAAGTGTTATATCCGCTTACGAAGTTGATGAACTTATGTTGAGAAAGAATACGTCGATTTTAGAATTTGGAGAGTATTCCGATGAATGGCTTGACTTTATTATTTCTTGCAGACGTGGAGAAAACCGTGGAGAATATGATGTTGTGATTGGCGGAGTTGCCAATGACAAGGTTTTTGACACAATACAACTATTTTTTGACGGGCTTATCGATAAAGCGGAGTCAATTAAAAGGCTGCGTTATGATAAACCGAATATACAATATTGCTTTCGAAATCAAATGGTCATTGATGAATACTTAAAATTCATTTCAAGTGAGGTTGTATAAAATGATTGCAAATAAAACACTACTTCAGCATAAATACGCGAATGTAATCGAAGCCTTTTCTAAGCGGCAAAATATCAGCTTAAGAAGTGCGATGGATCTATTCTATAAGTCATATACGTATCAAGAAATGAGGACGGGTATTTCGGATATGCACTGCCGCAGCGACGAATATCTCGCTGAAGAGTTGGCTTTGGAATAGATTTATATAAAGGAATCGAAGAATATGGCAACCGTAAAATATGAATCAATCAAAATGCATGATCAAGCTTCTGTTTACACAGCAAGATTTGAACCGGAGAGCCGCCCCAAAGGAGTGGTACAGGCAATCCATGGTTTTGGTGAGCACATCGGCCGTTACGAGGAAATGGCTGATTTCTTCACCCGGAATCACTATGCATTTGTGATTCATGACCAACGTGGCTTTGGCAGCATGCCCGATAAAACCAAAAAGGAGCGCGAGGCAAGTCAAGGCATCGTGCGGGATTATAAGCTGCTGCTCGATGATGTTGAGATGATTCGCGAAAGCATCGATTCATGGTATCCGGATGTCCCTGTCATTTTATACGGGCATAGCATGGGCGGAAATGTTGCGATCAACTGTTTGCTTAAACAAAAGCAAAGCGATTATAAGAAGTTGATTTTAGAATCGCCGTGGCTGCGCTTGTATGCGCCACCCTCCAAAGCGACGGTTGCATGTGCGAGGTTGGCAGCGAAAATAAGCCATAAAATTGCCGTTGTCAGTAAGCTGGATCCAAATCACATCACGAGAGGGAATCAAACGGCGGATAAGCCGCCCAAAGATGAATATTACCATAACCGTATGTCGTTGCGGTTGTTTACGCAAGTCACAAGCGCGGGAGAGTACGCCATCAAGCATGCATCCGATATTACGATACCGACTTTGATGCTGTGCGCGGGTCAAGATAAAATTGTATCGTCAAAGGCAATTCATGCGTTTTGTGAAAACGCGAACAACAATGTAATTCTTGAAGAATATCCGGATGCATACCATGCATTGCATACAGATATCGTTAAAATAGAAGTTCTAAACAGCATGCTTGCATTCTCTAACAAAGAATAAACATCATTTTTTGTATATCCTTGCTCAAAAAAGCCACACTAATAAAAAAATACATGAGTAAGGAGCAAACAAAAATGAAAGGTTTGAAAAGTACGATTGCACTTGGGGTTGCAGGAGCGCTCGTTGGCGCACATGTGTATATGCTGATGTCGCCCAGAAGACAGAGGCAGATCGAGGGCGCGCTTCTGGACACAGTGCTTGATATGAAAGAAATGTCGGAAGAGATGGTTCGGGTGATCAAAAATTTACGTTAAAATTTTGTGATTTCAGTCGGTTTTTGTTGAAATCATCGCAAATTAGTGTTAAAGTAGAAAAAAATAAACGATTGGCGAAGGCGCGAAGCCTTCGCTGACTAATTTGGAGGAACGATTCAAATGAAAAAACTGGGCTTAAATCAACTCCGGGAAATGTTTTTGGATTTTTATGAAAAAAAGGATCACTATAGGAGGGAAAGTTTTTCTCTGATCCCCGACGGTGATAAAAGTTTATTGCTTATCAATTCAGGAATGGCACCGCTAAAGTCTTTCTTTGCCGGAACGGAAACGCCGCCTGCAAAAAGAATGACCACGTGCCAAAAATGCATCCGGACGGGCGACATCGAAAATGTCGGACAAACGGCAAGGCATGCTACATTTTTTGAAATGCTCGGCAGCTTTTCTTTCGGCGATTATTTTAAAGAAGAGTCGCTTGTGTGGGGCTGGGAATTTGTAACCCAAGTGCTTCAAATGCCGGTGGAAAAACTGTGGGCAAGCATCTATGAAGAAGATGAAGAAGCATATAACATATGGAAGAACATCATCGGAATTTCCGAGGAAAAAATCGTAAGACTGGGTAAAGCAGATAATTTTTGGGAGATCGGCGTGGGGCCGTGCGGTCCTTGCTCTGAAATGTATTATGACAGAGGGGAGCAGTACGGTTGCGAAAATCCGGACTGCAAACCGGGCTGCGACTGTGACCGGTATGTAGAATTTTGGAATCATGTATTCACTCAATTTTCGAGGGATGAGGCAGGAAACTATTCAGAACTTGCAAACCGCAACATTGATACAGGGCTTGGACTTGAACGCCTTGCCTGCATCATGCAGGATGTCGATTCGATTTTTGAAGTCGACACCATCAAATCGATTCTTGACGAAATCACCAAAAAATCCGGAGTCAAATATCAAAACGGCACCGTCAAAACAGATGTTTCCATACGCATCATTACAGACCACATTCGTTCCGTGGTATTTATGATCGGAGACAGGATCATTCCGAGCAACGAGGGCAGGGGATACGTGCTGAGGCGTCTGCTTCGCAGGGCGGCAAGGCATCTGAGGACGCTTGGCGTAAAAGACAATTTTCTGCATGAACTTGCACAGACAGTCATCGATGTATCTGCGGACGCATACCCTGCGCTTGAACAGAGCAGGGCATA
>Ga0131853_10012166_pt1 | contig 15759 bp, 10 predicted proteins | sample TergutLab28metaG_FD_92764 | JGI IMG/M metagenome (GOLD analysis project Ga0131853, IMG submission 92764) | Labiotermes labralis P1 segment gut microbial communities from Petit-Saut dam, French Guiana - Lab288 P1 (version 2) (version 2) | ecosystem: Host-associated > Arthropoda: Insects >...
AAAAGTAGAAAAAAATATTTGTTTTTTTTATAAAAAAAAAAAAACAAAAAATATGTAAAATAAAATAAGAAAAAAAAAAAGAAAAGGTGAGGGGGGGGGGGGGGGGGGGGGGGGGGGGGGGTTTGTAGTGGGGGTGAATGTCTATTTATGCAGTAAGTCTGCTTAAAATAGTTGCAATACATCTTTTGTAGATCAATTTACGTTCTTTGTAGTTCGTTAAGTTACCAGGAAAACACTGACAGATAAAACTGTTTTACAGCAAGTGAAACACAGTGGACAGTTCCATACTCAAATTCGCGGTACCCTCAGCGTTACATATATAAAAGGTAAAGCAGTCCTATTACAGGCCTGGAGTGGTCCAGAGGGTTCCAGGAAGTTACGGTTCCCATATTTCGTGACAACGGCACAGGATAGTGGTAGGGTTGTCGGACTTACGCACCGGCCTCCTTTACTCCCACAGGAAATGCTCCTGGTACCATTTCTGTTGGAGGCTAGTTCGACCCCAGGGCCATAGTGCGATCGGAAGGATTTTATGTCAATGAAAAGTTCCAATGACACCAGCTGGGATCGAACCAGCGACCTTCCGATTTGTAGCATAGTACCTTAACCACTGTGCCACCGCTGCCCCCCCCCCTTACATATGTACATTGTCCAAATACGATCCCTTCTACTGTAAACACATTATTAATTAACTGTATTTATGGTCCAGTAGTTGGTTCAGAGGTAATAGAATCTTATATGTTATGCACATAATTAAACTTTTGTACCTGAGACGGTTTAGGTGTGAGGTCTGGTGGCCAGAATAATCGTGTTAGTGGTTGTTATCACTAAATGTGTAATCCGATACAGACTTTGCAACGGACAGCTTTCTGAACACGCTGAACTTCTTTCCCAACGAATTCCTGTACTTGTCTTTTGGTTGACAGGCCTGTAGCGAACATGAGGCCAAATGATTACGTGTGCTGTCATTATTATTGTTGATTTCTGGTTAATTTAGTGACGCTATCGGTGTCTACACGCCGATCTCAGTGGCCGTGCGGTCTGTGGAGTGGGACTGCGGCCGCTTGTTTGGTGGGATTGCGGGTTCGAATCCCGCCGGGAGCATGGATATCCGTCGCTTGTGAGCGTTGTTTGTTGTGCAGGTAGAGGTGTCTGCGTCGTGCTGATCACTCGTCCATTGGAGTCCTACTGAGTGTGTGTGTGTGTGTGTGTGTGTGTGTGTGTCTGAGTGTGATCGTGAAGCCTCGCTAATGGGGAGGCCCTGGCCCAGTAGTGAATGATACGTCATGGGGAAATAAATCAGTGTGTATATCGAACGGGATCGATAACAGATTAGTGAGTATAGATACGGAGTATTGATAGAGTGATAATTTATGTTTGTCATTACATTAAATTGAGTTATGTTTTCTGTACTTATTAATAATAGAACAGAGTTAGATTCAGAAAATATGAAAGCTGTTGCAGGCTCTGGACTTACAGAAGGGAAAGAAGAAGACGGTGTTTTGCTAATGTTAAATGTTGACCTTTGTATTGACACTGGATACGAATTTATGGCAGTTGGTGCAATTAAAATGAATAAAGTTCCAGGAGCCAACAGGATCCATTAGTGAGCTTTGAAGCAAGTATTTCCATTGTTTTACTTCTTTCTTTCTTTCTTATTTTCTCACTCTGATCTCTTCTACCTACGCATTCCAGGTGTAGAAGGTTATTGTCGCGCTCGATTAAACTCAATGACACACGCACCCCCCCCCACACACACACATACGCACACCACACTCGGTAAGACTCCTCTGGACGAGGGATCGGCCCGACGCAGAGATCTCTACCTGACAACACACATCACTCGCAAGAGACAGACATTCAAGCAAATGGCGGCATTCAGACCCTTAATTCCAGCATGCGAGCGGCCTCAAACCTGCAACCCACCGGGATACTTTCATTACGGTTACACATATATTTGCATGATAAGGATATATCCTAGAAGGATAGCTTATTGCAACGAGCCATTTTAGAAAGGCGCTAGAAAGGTGCGATATCAATCGAAGCGTACAAAATCGTAGTTATGGTTAAAATGTGATTATCGAACGTGTTTTGACGCCGCGTATGTTTCAAGACTACTAAATTGACAAATTTTGATGTTCTGCTGACCGCGCATCTCAGTGTAATCTTAGCAATTGACCAACTTAATGCACATATCTTGTTTTATAATAAGTTTATTATATGCCTCTATATGTTTCGAGCACTGTTGTGTTCATCATCAGGAGGCCAAATTGTATTATACAGCATCTGGTATCGTCACACTCTGCCTTAGGCATTCCAACTAGTCCCCTCTCAATCCGCGCACCGGGCGGCCACCTACAGATTGTGACGATACCAGATGCTGTATAATACAATTTGACCTCCTGATGATGAGCACAACAGTGCTCGAAACATGTAGAGGAATATAATAAACTTATTATAAAACAAGAATTTGTGCATTAAGTTTGTCAGTTTCTAAGATTAATTTTTTTCATTGTTACACCGTGCATGGTCGAGTCACTCAATTATTACACCAACTAATGCACTTATATAAAAGTTACACATTAAAACACTAAAACTGCTCCGACATGTTTCGATCCTAAGACCATCATCAGGGAGCTATATTTTCCTTGCTAAAGTCACATTGAAAATAGTCACTGATTAACTTCGTTGTACTAATAGGGTGTTGTGGCAGCATGCTGGGAAATATAGCTCTCTGATGATGGTCGTAGGATCGAAACATGTCGGAGCAGTTTTAGTGTTTTAATGTGTAACTTTTATATAAGTGCATTAGTTGGTGTATTAATTGAGTGCTAAGATTAAATTGACAATGTTTAGTTAAGGAGCTTCATTTGAAAACTATCACAGAATTTAGAGTAGCTACGGGCTGGAGAGTACGGTGTTCTTTTCCTGAAAGTGCAGGAGATTTTCTCTTTCCCATAACCCTCCAGACTTCGGAACCCACCCGGCCTCATATTCAATTGGAATCGAGAGGTTCTTTCCCGGGGGATAAGGCGGCCGCGGCGTGAAGTTGATCCTAACCTCCATCTAGAACCGAGATTAGAATAACCGGAGCTATACCTCCAATCCCCTTAAATGCCTTCGTGGCGTGAGAACGGACAAATTAACCTTCTCATCGCTGAACTTTTCTCTAAGGAAATGCAGTCAGTTTCAGTCATTATGGGCGGTATGCGGACTTGGTTTCGTACCCGGCACCTGTCCAATGCCTACCTACAGTAATGAACCAGTAAGAAAGGTAACCATCAGTTTCTCTCTACACTGATTTTTTTATACTTCTCTTCAGTATTATTAATTCAGAAGCATAATTGCTCATTGGTAAAACGTGCAGCACTGGTAAATTCCACACTGTTGTAGATATCCTCTGTACGGCGTAATTACACATCTGGTGTCCTTCGTCAAAGGAATCGAACGAAAAGAAAGTAAAGCTAATTTAGAACAGATGAATTTACCTTTATGAACAGATTTCAGAATGACAGAGTCTATTAATCCTGAATAGGACTAAGTGCTGTGTAATTATATTTGTAACCCTTACTGAATTTCTTGTAGATATATTTTTAATCATCCCAGATGTTTAAATTACAGTTTGTTAGTTTCTGGATAATAAGAAGAGTTGTGTAAAGCAGAGCACATTTTTTTTGCTCGTAACAACTTTTTAACCCTTTTTTATAGGCGTCGGTGTGCGTGTCGTTCTGTATCAGGACGTCGCAACATGCTCTGTGTCAATGAAATACTCATTCCCTTTATACCTAAGTCCCGACGTCCAAGAGCACCCTCCAGATGAGAGCAGTAGCAGCGCTGTTCGGCAGAAAACGTTTAAACATTCGTCAAAACGTACTGCTTTAATGAATATCGCTTTCATGGGGGACAAAAAAAAATAACATTTGGGCAGCCGAGCGCAGTGTACTTTTTTTTTTTTTTGGCATCGCGATGGCGGATTAGGAACAGACATAATAAGCTTAGCGCCGTTGTGGGTTACGAATGTATCACAATTTCCTTTCAGAAACAGAGTCGTGTGTTTAAAGGTGGCGACCATGTTGTTGCCTGCCTGTGCTGATTTTTTTTTTCCAGAAAACTTTGGCCTCTTTTGCCATGTCAGTGTTCCTTTACCCATTAATAACGCCTTTAAATTCTAAGACGGAATAACATGTTTCCTGAAAACAATCTGAACTCGAGACTTCTCGAATTCGCAGCAGGCCCGGCAACTCCACGGCACTATCATTCAGCAGTCTTCTCTGTGTTTATGTGATGTGCATAAAAGCAAGGGGAGTTACTGACTTCAAAAGAACGTCTAGGGGATTGGACAATTATACAGGCTGCTAGCTTCGTGGGTTGGGCAAGTATACAGGCTGCTAGCTACGTGGATTGGACAAGTATACCGGCTGCTAGCTACGTGGATTGGACAAGTATACAGGCCGCTAGCTACGTGGGTTGGACAAGTATACATGCTGCTAGCTACGTGGATTGGACAAGTATACAGGCTGCTAGCTGCGTGGGTTGGACAAGTATACAGGCTGCTAGCTGCGTGGATTGGACAAGTATACAGGCCGCTAGCTACGTGGGTTGGACAAGTATACAGGCTGCTAGCTACGTGGATTGGACAAGTATACAGGCTGCTAGCTACGTGGGTTGGGCAAGTATACAGGCTGCTAGCTGCGTGGGTTGGGCAAGTATACAGGCTGCTAGCTGCGTGGATTGGACAAGTATACAGGCTGCTAGCTACGTGGGTTGGGCAAGTATACAGGCTGCTAGCTGCGTGGGTTGGGCAAGTATACAGGCTGCTAGCTACGTGGATTGGACAAGTATACAGGCTGCTAGCTGCGTGGGTTGGGCAAGTATACAGGCTGCTAGCTACGTGGATTGGACAAGTATACAGGCTGCTCGCTACGTGGATTGGACAAGTATACAGGGTGCTTGCTACGTGGGTTGGACAAGTAAATATACAGGGTGCTCGCTGCGTGGATTCGGCAAGTAGACAGGGTGGCGCATGCGTCACTTGACACTGTAGGCAAAATTGTAGACATCGAATGTCACGTGACATTAGCGCCATTGTGTATGTAGGAGGGAATGCATTAATGTTTCTGTGACAAGAAAAAAGTACGTATACTCCCATCTTAAAATAAAATTAATACTTATAATGATTTAAATACTGTAGCAATTACGTATATAACTAGTCCGGCACCACGACGGTTATACCCGTTTAGGAATAAGTCTGAAGGAATAGTAAATTTTGAGAACCCTTGAATAAGATGTAGCTGAAATTCGGGTGAAGCTTTTATTCCAAGTGCATGGTCATGGGTTGTGGTGGCGATGATAATTATAAAAATTTAAGTATTTTGTACACCTTAATCTTTATATTTCACTTGAACCTTGGTGCCATCCAGATTTAATACCTACTTGTTTGAAACGATTACTGTGAAATATACGATACGTTACTGCGCGACTGTGATTTTTTCTTCGTCAGTTTGCATTTAAAATGAATCGAAGTTGTGTCATAATGTCGGTAAGATGAACGAGTTACTTGGCGTATACGGAGAGATCATTATGTGCGATGTGCTGTGCCAGTAACCGAAGCACCTGACTTCTGACCCGAAACGTATATGAACGTTTATTGTGTCTCATGCCACTTACGTATCCATTAAATTCAAAATGTCAGTTGACCTTGTGTCATTAATTTTCATTAGAAGCAATTAAAGGAAGTATAGCATGAACGGCACTGCGTAACACTCCATCAATTACAGTCTACCGTATGCATGTCTGTCTGTCTGTGTCAGTTCATTACAGCTTCCAGGCTAAGATGAGATGCGCATTATATCTTCCATGATATTTCCTCTCTTAGCAAAATAACTACTTTAGGTAATTAGATAGTCAGTGGGGGATAGGCTAACTTCGCAACAATCATTACGCTAGTTACAATGTAAAACTGCGGTAGCACAGTGGTTAAGGCGCTGCGCTACAAATCGGGAGGTCGGTGGTTGGATTCCAGATGGTGTCATTGGAATTTTTCATTGACATAATCCTTCCGATCGCACTATGGCCCTGGGGTCGACTCAGCCTCTAACAGAAATGAATACCAGGAATATTTCCTGGGGGTAAAAAACGGCCGGTGCGTAAGGCTGACAACCTTACCACCATCCTGTGCAGTTCTCACAAAATCTGGGAACCTTAACTTTCTGGAAACCTCTGGGCCCCTCCGGGCCTGTAACGGGACTGCTTTGCTTTTTGCCATTCGATAGAAGCTCTGTTTCGCTTCTAATTATCTGCATGCACTGTGTAACTTACACCTTTTAGAATCTTAGCTTTCAACTTAGCCGAGAAATGTATGTGTGTGAGTGTGTGTGTGTGTGTATGTACGTATGTATGTATTTATGTATATATGTTGATTCACCATTCGACTCTGAGCAAAAACTGTGCTTCTGGCTACTCATTGTGTTGAAAATGATACAAAAAGAGACAGAGAGAGAGATTAGGGTTGCTAGTGCCACCAGCTCTTACGGTTGCATTGCTATATCACCTACCCTTTCTCCCTCAGTAACATAGTAGGACTATTTAGGGCCCACAAATTCCAATTTGCTTACGTTGCCTTGTTATATTTCCTATTTCCATTCCAACATCAAAGGCTTTTCAATTTTTCATTCCTTGTCTTTCATCTTTCTTTTCACATCTTTATAGTTTATTGTGTGTCTCACTTGATTGCATGCACCGAACACTAACGTTATTATATTCAGTACTGTCAGTTGTGTATAAGGGGGATAGAACTTTACATATGCCTCTCCACGATCCCTTTGCAGTTGATGTCTTTCTCTACAGAGCCAGCAGCAAAGAACACTAGTTAGATAACACACCCTGCGGTGTTCTTTGTGTGGCCCTCGATAATTAGTAATTGGGAGTCTGAATGCAGCTGCATAAAGGAGACGTACTCTCATCCGAATGGCTTTGGCAGCATGTCACTGTTCAAACAATTTAACAATCAAATGGAAGGAACGGAGGGTTTGATATTAAACTGCTTCTGTTGCATTGCTTACTGTAACGCACGTGCCCAGATCATTGCCTTCTACCTGGTGCCGTTAAAGTCACGGATCTCACTTCGTGTACGAAGGTTCAAAGTTCACACACAAAGGTGGTTTATTTAACGTGGCTGCAAATTGTTAAGATTGTATCTTCTCCATAGTAGTTTCTTTTTTTTTTCCTCCTGTGCCGCTGCGGCCCAACGCAAGCCAGGGCCTCCTCATTTTTGAGGTTTCTAGATCACACACAACGACGCATCACAGTCGGTAGGACTCCTCTGGACGAGTGATCAGCTCGTCGCAGACACCTCTACCTGACAACACACAACACTCACAACAGACAAACATTCCATGCCCCCGGTGGGATTCGAACACACGATCTCAGCAGGCGAGCGGCCGCAGACCTACTCCTTAGACCGCGCGACTACTGGGACCGGCGAATGAAATATGAATATGGAGCGTTAATGGAATGGTAGGAACAGGGTAAAATCGATGTATCGGACAAAAATACGTTCCAGTGCCACTTTTATCCGTTACAAATCCCATACGAATTGCCCTGGAATCGAACTCGGTTCTCCCTGTTAAAGGTATGGCGACTAACCACGTAAGCCACTTTACAGCCCACATGTTACAGAACTACAGACAGAATTCGGAATTATGTTCTGGAACAAGTTAATAGCGCATAAAATTCGCGGAATGATTCCATGCTATCATTCATATCCGCGCCCTCTCTTCTTGCGTAAAGATAGAAGAACTACGATTTTATCTGCTGAGTTATATAGGCGGGGTGCATGCAGGGCACGCGGTAGTGTAGACGGTTGGGGCATTCCGCTACAAGTCGGATTGTCGCGTGTTTGATTCCCGATTGTGTCACTGGATTTTTTAATTGACATATCCTTCTTGCCGCTTTATGGCTCTGGGATACTCAACCTGTCACACAAATGAGCACCAGGAATATGTCCTGGGAATAAAGGCGTCCAGTGCGTAAGGCTAACAACCTTACCTTCATGAGCCAATTGTCTTGAAATCTGGGAGCCTAAACCTCCTGGAACCCTCAGCGCCTGTCCAGGCCTGTACAGGGACTGCTTTCTCGCCCGGTGTCAAAATGTCGGAGAGTTGTAGGTCATTCCCAGCACCTACTCTACAATGCGGTACGTTATGTTATATACGTACATCGTATGAGGAAATGTTAGACCATTAAGTTTGCCTTGCTCCTGGGTTCGTTGAAAGGTACGGATCAATACACAGATCTCAAGGTGACAATTACTTGAGTAAGTCTGTGTGTAGGTGATGTGTTACTGTCCACTTCAGGCGTTTACAAGCTACCTCTTCTTTTGAAAATGGTTTACATTAATTCGCTCCGAATGCTATATTTTTTTGGATATTAGAACTAAGACATTTGTATTTTCCATGTTTTAGGTTCCTGTGACCGTGCATCATGGAATGTAGGGTGAAGAAAGATAAATCAACAAGGTGCAACTCATCCGATGTTTATTATCAAACTTCTATCTCAACATGTTTCGGGCATCATCAGGAGAACAAGACCTTGTATTACTGCATATGGTGTTCTGCACTGGTTGTGCTGACTGTGGTTGTGTGGAGCTGGGTCGTAAGCTGTGTGCACTGTGTGCAGTAACCTTCAAACAGTGCACACAGCTTACGACCCAGCTCCACACAACCACAGCCAGCACAACCAGTGCAGAACACCATATGCAGTAATACACGGTCTTGTGCTCCTGATGATGGGCATAATGATGCCCGAAACATGTTGAGATAGAAGTTTGATAATAAACATCGGATTAGTTGCATCTTGTTGGTTTATCTCTCTTCCACCTATTTTCCACGTATTAGAGAAGTGGTTTTTGAGACTCATCATATCAGAAGTATGTATGGTGTGCGACCGTGCTGTTCAGTTTAAATATAAAGCCCCTGTATTCTCTTCTTCAATAAAATTAACTTCATTATGAAAGGGAAAAGATACGCTATAATAAGAACCCATTATACAGTTGCGTCGTAGTCTTGATTGCCTTCTTCTTCGTAATTATTTCGTATATTATTATATCCCCGCCTATTAAAATATGAAAGCCTATTACTGTCTCGCAGTGGACCTGGTTCTTTCGACTGCCATGAGGTATAATGTGTATAAATCCGGTTTTCCTGTGGCGGCTTGTTTTGGCTTGTCTTTTCGCGGTCCCTGGCAGGTTCTGTGGCAATACTTGCACTTGTTTCCTACTGTACGCCGAATCTGCATATCTTGCCTCTAATTCCAGTCAAAGACGTGCGATTCGCGTGTAATTACGTTGCTGCCACTTAATGCGGCCGTCTGAAATACATCACATCGGACAGCTGCTATTGATTGCAGTGTATTTGTTACACATATCATTTCCAGATCTCTTTGTACTTCCGTATTCACGTGATTGGTTGTCATTGTGCTGGCACACGTTGCATTGTTTTAATTTATCAGTGGCTGAAGTTTCGATCGTGTCCGGCATTTTTTGAATAATAGCTTTTGGAGTAACAGATATTTAAAAAGTCCCAGTTTCGCAGGCGACAGTCTCCAATATATAGTTTACGGAATCAGGTCTTTTTATTTGCTGTCAATCAACTGAAGACTCTGGTGGGACCACCTTTCAATATTCACATATATGGAATATATCTCAAATGCTGGATAACATTCATGAATATTTACGTAACATACATTGTAACCGCTGATGTATTAAACGTCTCTTTTCTCTACGGTGTTAGTTGTGTAGCAAATTTATTTTGTCCGTTATTTTCCATTCTGCTGTGGCGTAATGATACAGATGACCCGCAGTTGTACAGTGCTCGGGTTCTACACTGTCTAATCCTTATTTCTTTCTCTATATCTGCACGTCCTGTAAATTTGTAAGAAAAATGTGTGTGTTACGTAATTACAAAAAAAAATTTCCATGCTCGTCAGTTCAAGCCAGATATGCATGTTGACTTTTTGTCTGAGAGAAGCTTTGCGTAGCTTATGCTGCCGGTCGGCTGATAACGGTTTGCACTAACAACAGGTTTCTCTAATGGGCACAGGTTTTGTGATGTGCAGAGAGAAGGCAGAAAGACTACTGTTCAGGACCGTGTTATGTTCGGTACAAATGAGACGGACAAACAAATGTATGAACATATTCTGTTTGGAGCACGCAGATGAATTCACTGCCACTGAGCTCTGGGGTTCATTTACTGCACGCAAAATACTTCTTGAAAATTCAGTAAGCAATTGACACATTATAATGTGCAGTCCTTGTTCGTCGTATTTTGATAAATGTAGGCCTACAACAGAGATTGGTGGGTCGGGTAGCTCAGTCGGTATAGCGACTGGCTACGGGATGGACGGTCCGGAATCGAATACCGGTGGGGTCGAGATTTTCCACCCGTCCAGACCGGCCCTGGGGCCCACCCAGCCTCCTGTAAAATGGATACCAGGTCTTTCCCGGGGGTAAAGTGCGGCCGGAGCGTGCTGCTGACCACTTACCCCTTCTAGTGCCGCGGTCATGGAAGAGTAGAGCTATACCTCTACCCACCCTCTGGGCCACACCGGGCCTGTAACGGGAACACTTTACCTTTTACTACAGAGACTGAGTCGAAATGGAAGTTCAAGTACCGGCCTACAAATCACATGGAGGAAGATGATTCTTGAGAAGTTAGTAGTTGCTCAGCAAATTAAACTACCTTCCACCTGCCACGTTGCACCTTGTCATTACAAGACCTGCCACTGGACCGTAACTTGGGTCCCTTGAATCTAAGTCACAATCCCCGTTTTAGGCTCGTTCGCAAAATATCGTAAAGCGACTGTTAGCTTCGTGAAGTCTGTCCGTCTGTCCGCATGGAATAACTCGATTCCTACTAGACGGATTTTCTTGAAATATTACATTTGAGTATTTTTCGAAAATCTGTCGAGCAACTCAGGTTTCATTAAAAGCGGACATGAATAAAGAATAATTTACATGAAGACCAATATACATTTTAGACCATATTTCGCTCAGTTCTTCATAGAATGAAAAATGTTTCAGACAAAACTTGCAGAGAAAACATTTTGTGTTCAGTAACTGTTTTTAAAAAATTGTTTCTTTAATGAGATATCAATCAAGGTATAGCAGTCCTGTTACAGGCCTAGAGTGGCCCAGAGGGTTCCAGGAATTTAAGGTTCCCAGATTTCATGACAACGGCCCAGGATGGTGGTAAGGTTGTCAACCTTACGCACCGGCCGCCTTTACCCCCAGGAAATACTCCTGGTACTCATTTCTGTTAGAGGCTGAGTCGGCCTCAGGGCCATAGTGCGATCGGAAGGATTTTATGTAAATGAAAATTTCCAATGACACCAGCTGGGATCGAACCAGCGACCTTCCGATTTGTAGCACAGCACCTTAACCACTGTGCCACCACGGTCCCCATCTTTAATGAGATACCATGGAAAAATACTGTAGAGCGGGACAGACCACAGATGACACTCTGGCGCATTCGCATTGGATGCGGAACTAAATATCGTTTCGATCTTCAGGGATCAATAAATCCAAAAAGACCCTTGAAAATGGAATCTATAGGTTGTAACGAAACGTCGGTAACAAATTACCACCATACGTTGAGTAATATCCCAGAGGAATGCAGTCTCATCTGTATGATGTTTGGACTCAAAATGACTTTTCCTACCTCGTACGCGAGACCAAAAGCCCCTTTTTTGACATTATTGCGGACGATCTCCAGCTTGCGTCAATTGAAGGGTCTGTCCTTATTATTTGTCCTTGTATACCGTAATTTTACCTTATACACAGCAGTTTTACTGGGTTTGTGTTACTGTTGCATACACTTTCAAAAGACGCATGAAAATATCATTTCTGCAGTCTCAGCCCTTGAATAGCTGTGGTGTTGAAATTTCTGTGATATGAGAAATTTGCAGCAATGCTAAAGACGATTACAGTCTGTTGGAATACATCGCCACATTGGTTGGTATTTGGTTACCGACTTCTAGGAGGAGCATAATTTTTTTCCATGGCACAACACTCCCTAGTGGGCCAGCGCCTCCTCATTATCGAGACTTGACTATCACACTCACTGGACACACCACACACGATGGAAATTTTCTGGACGAGGATCAGTCCGATGCAGAGACCTCTACCTGACAACACACAACACTCACAAGAGACAGACAACCATGCCTTGTGAGGGATTCGACTCCGAAATCCCAGCAAGCGAGCGGCCGCAGACAAACACCTTATTTCGCGCGGCCACTGGGATCGACCCTGTTTTTCTTAATGCCTGTTATTACCTCTGGATTTACAATTTCTGTTTGCTGGGCTGTGACGTCATGTGGTATCAGAGTCTGGAGGTACTTCCCCCCGAAACTATGGAAAGCGTCTACCAGACTATGCGGCGTCACATTCCAAAGCTCCGCAAATATTCACCGACCTAAATCCCCGGAATTCCTCTGTATGTCTGCAGCCATTTTTTATTTCCACTAAAAGGCTATTTACTGTGGATATTTCTAGACGCCTTTTTTAGTCATAAGCTATTTGGGCCTATCTCTTATGTGGTTAAACCCCATAAACGTCATGAGTACTCTATGTGCCAGCTGCTAAACTATTAATAAATTCCGCATTTTGCCCATACAATGTACTTTTTTTTTTTCCTTTTTAGACGGGTTCGCAATGCGAAAAACGACTATTAGCTTCGTCATGTCTATCTGCATGGAACACCTCGGTTCCTACTCTACGGATTTTCATGAAATTTGATTTTTGGCTGTTTTTCTAAAATCTTCCGAGAAAATTCATATTTCATTAAAATCATACAAGAATAACGGGTACTTTGCGTGAAGACCTTTGTACATTTATGGTAATATGTCGCTCAATTCCTCTTGGAATGAGGAATGTTTCAGACACATATTGTAGAGAAAATCAATAAACACGTTGTATATTCAATAACCTCTCCCCGAAAATCATGCCGTTTATAAGGTAATGTGAAGAATGTGGTAGACTCGGACAGACCACAGATGACATTATAATACGGCGCATGCATATTGCTTGCTGGCTCCCTAAGGCTAAAAACACACACTCAGAATATGCAATACTAATTGTTTTCCCACTGCAACAATTGTTGCACGAACGCGCTTGAATGCCACGTTGTACGTACCTTTCCTGTCATGTCAGTTTCTTAAATAAACAGACATTGCCTTCAATATTAACTGATTCGCTTTTCTAATGGAAACAATATGTTCTCTGTGAGGTAGGAACTTTATCTTTGTATGTAAAAATACGCACTAAAGTAAATCGATGTGTGAAGAGTTCGTGGTGGTTAGAATTAAGACAGTGATTTACCGCAGATTCATACAGTGATTACCGTCTGTAGCACGGGATAGAACCATAACTCAGACCACATTCTTATTTGTGAATTCTTTCCCTACTGTCGAACTCCACAGCTAGATATACTCTCGAGATCTTTCTTTTGCTCTGATAACTCAACATTGAACCCATAGCATTTAGTGATCATTGTTATTCAGCAGAAGTAACAAACCTTAATGCAAATATTCCTTGCATGTAGGCCACCACTGTAACTCTACTTCGCCTTTCGTACATGCTTAATGACCACCAGACTGTGGAACAGAAAGCAGCTGCAGTTGGTTTTATAGATCTTACAGCCTCCCTCGCAGCTCCACCCTCTCAACCCTATTCCTTTTTCATTCTCCTTCCGTCTTCATTATAATAATAGAGAGTCGACGTTAATAGCTTGCAAACGATGTTAATTGAAACTGAATACCAGTTAATTTTTTGAGTCAGATCTAATGAAGCACTGAAAGAAGATTTTTTTCTCGCGAACTATCAGAAATCATAGCTAAAAGCTATAATTTAATTTTATTACAACAGAATTTTTACCCTCTGTATTTGCTAAAATGTGCTGGAAGAGGAGATTTCTATATGAATACTGTTTAAATTTCGCAATAAATAAACATGTAAATTACAGTTCTCGGGGGGGGGGAGGTTTTATTGATTTGCACAGTATTTGATGTAAAAAAAGTTCAATATAAAACCAAATCTAAGAGCGTTTACTTTTAACATAAAAAGACGATTCATTCATTCATTCATTTAGTAGTCCGTCTTACGACAGGTCCCAAGCCTCTTCCAAAGCGAGCTGTCCACATAGTGCATTCTAGAGCTTCCTCCTTCGAATGAGAGTATCCTCTCCTTTCCTTAAGCTCATCCAGTAGCTTCCTACGTCTTCTTCCTCGTCTTCCTGTCACGTCTATTCCCCCTTTTATCTTTCCTCCAATAACCCGTTGTAGTAGGCAGTTTCTACGTAAAATGTGACCAATCCAGTTAGCCTTTCGTTTACTTATTTCATGTAGGATATTCCTCTGCTCCGTGACTCTAAGTAATACTTTTTCATTTCTCACATGACCGGTCCAACTGATCAAAAAAAAGGGCGATGTTGCTATACAATTAACATTCCTAACGCTGACCAATTATCTATAGTTCCTTACGTTTAATTGTCTGTGTATGTTACACAATACCGAAGCATGAGACGCATTAACATATATGTTGATCAGCTTTCGCAAGGCCCTCATGGTGTCTGTCTTTTCTGTTCTATTACTCCATTCGTATAGTGCAATCAAGTCTTCGGAGAATCTTCTGATGGGGCTGGAAGAAGTGGCGAGGGGAAAAAAAATATTGGCGATATGGTTCGGTTATTCTGTTCACTTTTCCATCCTTTATCCTCCCACCTTTCTTTCTCAGTCACGTTTCTCCCCCATCTCTTTACGGTCTTTCTTTGTTATCGTTCTCATTCTTCCAATCACCTCAAAGATTCATTGACGATTGGTTCTTTACGTCTTTCAAAGTTCTTGAATAACAGGCCTTTGCATTCGTTATCTATGCTTCACGGCCGTCATGAGCGCCAGAATCCTTCACAGCCTGGGAATGTTTTTACAGACGAAAAGTTTCGGTATTCCAGCTAAAAGGTAGAGATTGTGGCGGCAGGCAATTGTGTGGGGTGGCATCCAGAGGGTTGTACAGTACCTGCCGAAGCAGACACAAAAGTACGGATGTGCTTGTCCTCTTTTATAATTCGGAACGCCAGTGTCGACTGCAGCTCGCTTTACTCCGACCTTTCAGCAGTGAATGTTAGGATGATGAACTGGAAAGGCATTGGGTGGAAACGGCTGTGGTTCATGTCAGTGCTTCTCAACCGCCGGGCCGCGGCCCGGTACCGGGCCCTGGCATCAATTATACCGGACCGCTAGAGGTTCTCCTGGAATTTGTTATTTTAGTTTTCTAAACAATTTTCATGAATAAATGTTCTATAGTGGAAATATTCTGAGGAGAATAATATTCGTGAATGTGTCGAAAAACTCAGAGCCAGGTGTTGGCCTGAGGAAACTACAGTGATTGAAAACTAATTTAAATATAATTTTATATTTGTCAACATGCCACACCGTATACATAAGTGTATTAATACTCTTTATGATTATTCCATAATTAATTATTAATACGTATGTTAGTTTAATGTATGAACTTAAAAAATGGAAAGGTATCTACGAGTAGTTTTTTGGGACCGGGCTGTCGTGTTATGAAAAAAAGAATTTACCGGCCCGCGGTCTCACAAAGGTTGAGAAACACTGGCTTATGTCAATGTGCTGTGTAGTAGAGCACGTTTGAAACGTGATGGCACACGCGCAGAAACCAGATTTGGTCTTTCAGCGAAACGG
>Ga0131853_10012169_pt1 | contig 15755 bp, 12 predicted proteins | sample TergutLab28metaG_FD_92764 | JGI IMG/M metagenome (GOLD analysis project Ga0131853, IMG submission 92764) | Labiotermes labralis P1 segment gut microbial communities from Petit-Saut dam, French Guiana - Lab288 P1 (version 2) (version 2) | ecosystem: Host-associated > Arthropoda: Insects >...
AACCATAGTTGAACCAATTTTTTCGAGTGTAATTTGTGAAACAAATTTTGCGTGGCAGGCGTTTTCACGCGGTTTTTGTGAAAATGTCCGAGAACGCAAAACGACAAAAAAATTGTGTGAAACAGTTATAGGACAGGTGTATTATAACAACGTTTGGCTGCAAAAGCTAATGTAAGATTTGGCAAGTGCGGAAATCAATGCAACGCTTATGCTATACTCGTAGAAATAATTTGTCACATTTCGCCCCGCTCATGTGTGTATAAGGTAGAATGGAAAAAGTCGAGAGAAGGGAGTGAACTTGATGTTCGACAAATCTAGCCGGCAAGCAGTCGAACTGCCTACCCCTGTAACTTATATTGAAGAAATTATTAAACGAAATGGCGATAAATTGCTCCGGACTGCCGTTGCAATTACAGGCAACAAGGCAGAAGCAGAAGATGCTGTGCAGGATACTTTTATTAAGCTGATAGATAAACAGCCGCTTTTTAATTCCCCGGAACACGAGTCCGCGTGGTTAATTAGGGTCACAGTGAACCTATGTAAAAACCGGATACGTTCCTATTGGTGGAAAAAGACCGAACCCCTGCTAGAAGCCTACCCAGCGCAAGATAGCCAGGAAACGGACATCATGCAGGTGGTTTTATCCCTTCCGTCAAAATATAGGGCGGTCATTCACCTGTTTTACTATGAAGGATATTCAACAAAAGAAATTGCCGACATTACGGAACAACGCGAACCCACTGTGCGCCAGCAACTTACCCGCGCAAGGCGCATGCTGAAAGATTTCTTGGAAGGAGATTACTATGAAGGCTTATAAATCATACATGGATAAAGTAACGATTGACCCAGCATTGCAAGAAAAAATTATCATGGAAACACAGAAAACACCGAGGGTCGCAACTTCAAAGAACAAAGCGGCTTCGTCGCTTCCCGGAGGAAGCGGAAGCGGGATTCATTCCCGCTGTAGCGGCGGGATTTGGGGCAGCGCCCCATTGAGAAACAAAACTTTGAGGTTTACAGAAATAGCGGCTTGTGCCGCAGCGTTACTGTTTGTAATTTGGATACTTCCTAGCATTTTTAGTAACTACGCCCCAACCAATGGCCTCACCTACCCTACAGACCCGGAGACTACAACAAACCTGCACACCATGTACACATCTGTGCCGCCCATCATCCCGGAATTTGTTCTGCATGCCCTAACCTTTAGGGAAGTAGGGCCAATGACCTCTTTCAGCAGAGCACTTCTTCCCCCCGGTTATTTCGATTACGACCTTACAGAAGCGCAACTAAACACCATATTTCCCGCCCTTAATAACATCCGAAGCACAAAAGCGTACGATTACAGTACCTTTGGCGCGGCTGTAGCTTATAGGGCAGACGGCTCGTTAAGGTATGTTTCAATAGGTGAATTCATAACTGCGCTAGACCCCGACGTGCCGGTTTTCGCGAACATGGGAATAGTTGTTGGCATGGGCGAAATTCCCGGTTACGTAACCCTACCCTATGGCGGTGAAAGCATAATTTCCTATATACATGGTATTCCGGTAGCCGCTTATGTTCATACATCTGAGTGGGGAGAGTCATTTTTTCTTGTAGATTTTACAATAGATGATATTAACTACCACATAACCCTTAGCGGTTACAACCTAGCCGAGGGGCAGGAACGCATGACAAAAATGGTTAATTGGCTGGTTGTAACCGGCCCGGCAGATTTAAGCATACTTCTCGACCCGGTTATCCCAGAACTGCGCAACGAAGAATTAACCCTAGCCCAAGCGCAGCAAGACCCGGATTTTGGCCAATTCATCCCTACAAGCGTACCCGACGGCTTTATTTTTAGCAATGCAAACAGAATTATTACCACAAGGGCCAACCATCTAACCGTGTCCTTCATGCATGATGTCCCGTGGCAGTTTAGGCATACCATCATGTGGTCGGTTGCCGTGCCTACAGCACACGACTTACGGCACATCGTTTGTGTAAGCGACCACCAAAAGTATGATGTCTCGCTTTACCCCTTCCCCTGGGCAGGCACCGTCCCGCGCGAATATCGGGATTACTTCCATAATCCTGTCTTTCTTGCAAATGAAATATCCCTTGAAACCGTACAAGCGCGGACATGGTGGGAAGATAGTGGCAGAGGTGATACCCCCGGCTGGCGAACCCATGACTTTAGCGTGTTGCATGACGACGTTATAATCCGGATATCTGTACATGGCTTATCGGCAGAACAAATTTGGGAAATGATTAGACCCGTCCTAAATTTTGAAGTTATAGGACAGGTCTATTAACAAAAACGCTTGACAAATGATATTAAGTCTCATATAATATCAAGTATCAAACAAAAAAGGAGACGATCACATGAAAAACTTTATCTGCACCATCTGCGGTTACGTACACGAGGGCCAAGCCGCACCAGAAAAATGCCAACAATGCAGCGCACCGGCATCAAAGTTTACCGAGCAATCTGCCGAAGGCCTAGCCTTTGCAGACGAACACAGGATTGGCGTAGCCAAAGACGTTGACCCCGAAATTGTTGAAGGCTTGCGCCAAAACTTTATTGGCGAATGTACAGAGGTTGGAATGTACCTAGCCATGAGCCGCCAAGCCGACCGTGAAGGTTACCCCGAAGTTGCGGAAGCCTACAAACGCATAGCCTTTGAAGAAGCCGAACATGCTGCTAAATTTGCCGAACTTTTAGGCGAAGTTGTGGATGTTTCCACCAAGAAAAACCTCGAAATGCGCGTAATGGCAGAGCACGGCGCAACCCAAGGTAAAAAAGATCTTGCCGTCCTTGCCAAACAGCAAAACCTGGATGCCATCCACGACACCGTACATGAAATGTGCAAAGACGAAGCGCGCCACGGCATGGCGTTCCAAGGTTTGCTAAAAAGGTATTTTAGCTAAATTGCGCAATACTATTCAGCGGCAGTTAATTTTCGAGGCGGTACGTGACCTAAACATTCACGCAACGGCAGAACAAGTTGTCGGGCATCTTGCAAAAACGCACCCAGCCATTGGCAGGGCAACGGTTTACAGGAACTTAAACACCATGGCAGAATCTGGTGAATTGCTGCGGGTCGGCAGTTTTTATGGCACCACACATTACGACCACAACTGTCACGAGCATTATCATTTTGTATGCAGCAGTTGCAAGCGCGTTTTCGACGTGGAAGGCAGCCTTACCGATGTAATGGAAAGGTTCCGCAATACAGACGGGTTTGACATAACGGACTGTAACATATCCTTTAGCGGGTTGTGCTGGGAGTGTAAATCTGTATAATTCACATTTACACGTAAACACTAAATATAGCAATTTGATTTTGCGTTGTCCGAAAACAAGGCGGAAAGTCGGCGGCATCAGGCCGCTTTCCGGCGAAGTTTGAGGCTAGGCAAAACCAATTTGCTCTAAGGGGCTGTATCTCTGAGGAAAAATGCTTAGAGATACAGCCCTTTTTGCCGGCTTGACATATTTTATCATAATTTTGTTATTATCTATTGCAAATTAAGTCCATATTTTATCGTAATTTAGATAAAATAAGAGTAATATTTTGATAAAATATGCCAGACAATTCTATCTTGGCTCGATTACCCCCAGTTCCAACTGTGATAACCTAGGGCAAACGCTTCATGTGTTTGCCCTGATGTGTTATACTTCCCTTATATACGTGAAATTTGTGCCGGGGTGCCGTGAGAGGAACAGGTATTATCATGAAAATTACAAAAATTTTAGAAAAAGCAGAAACGATGAACCACACTCAACGATGGGAGTACATGATTGGATTGGGAAAGGAGTCCGTCAGGAATCCTGCCTTAACGCAGTCGCTACGTGAGCTTTCGCAATCGAAAACCCATTATGAGCGGTTACTGTCGCTAATGTCCGCAAGCGGCTCTTTCGACAAGGAGATAATTGCAAGATTGTTGGAAGACGCGTCAACGGTGGGCATGTATGGAGCGGTCAAATTGGCGGCAAAGCATCTGAGCCAGGGTGAGCTTGTAGCGGTTGCACCGCGGCTTTCCAAGGGAAAACGCAGTAGACTTATCTGGGCATTGAGTAAAGCCAGGCGCACAGATGTGATTGAAGCGATTTATGCCATGGCGGGAAATTCCGAACGTGGGGGAATATTGTTGCATACATCGGAATCATTTTTTGCAGAGCATATTTCGCAGGAAATAATAGACGGTTTCGCGTACAGCCACTGGAGTTTGATGGCAAAGCGTTTCCCCGAAAAAACTATGGCGGAAATGGACAGGCTCCTTGCAGGCATGGGGGCGTTGCCGTGGTTAGTGCAAACGGCGGCAAGTTCGGTGATTTTCCGCTTTCTTAACAGCAAACCTAAGTTGGGGATTGCCTTATTAAAGAAAGTAGCAGGGCGCATGCATGCGGGGTATTTGCCTATCAACAAATACGCCTATCTGTTCCCTAAAGAAGTTGCGGAAATGATATTGTCACAGCCGCAACCCGCAATTGACACGCTACCCCCTTCCGTTTTAGCAAAACTGGACGCAAAAACGTTGTATGCTTTAGTTGAAAAAAATGTAAATATCCATAGGCATTTTGACAAACTAAGCCCTAAACAACGCGGGGCAATTTATGAAGCCGTGGGGGAATCTTGGCGCGAGAGCAGCGGTGCGATGGCATTGTCTATTCTAAAAGCCTTGCCAAACCCCACTCGTGAACAGGAAGCCTTACATGCGTTCGGGTTAAAATCATTGGCGGCATATCCTGGGGGGCGGCTACCGTATTTGGCGGTATTACCTTTTAAGCAGGCCTTAGAGCTTGCCGAGCCGTTCCTAAACCAACCCGAGGGCGAACTTAGAGCGGTAGCGGTTTCTGCCATTGTTCAGACCGGACGGTACTACCCCGGTTCGCTTGAAGATATTTTAGATTTTTGTGTAAAACGGGAAAGGGAACAAGACCCCGTGCGTAATGCAATGGTAACAGCATTGGCCAGCTTGCCCCCATCACGCTGGACGGTTGGGCATTTGCCTAAGATAAAGCAAATTATAAATGCGGCGTTGCTGGCGCGTGACGCATCTAATCAAACCATGCAGTCTGCCGCCAAGTGGTTACTTAAAATCATGCCTGTGCATATGGATTTCGTAGTGGCCGAACTCCCTGATTTGGTTGCGAAAATGGGAGGGTTTTATATATATGGCACAAATATCGAGCTGTCCAATGCAGAAATGGTCAGACTAGATAAGTGCCTGCTTCCGATTCTGGAAACTTGGGTTAAGCGTAGCCAACATCTTGTTGTTGTTTCTGTGGCACATTGCTTTGCAAAAAGAATTAAAGCGGCAAATAATCAGCTTGCCACCCAAGGAAAACGTCTCGGAATCGTTAAACTGTTGGTTGCGCTAACCGAAGACAAGCGGGACATTGCGCGTTACGGCATAGAGACCCTTGAATACATGAATATTAGACATGAGGTTGCAACGCTTGTTCCGCGGCTATTAAAGCAAGATGCAAGCTGGATACTTGTCCCCGCGGTTTCCGCATACCTGCACAGGCACCGTCAAGATTTACTGGCACCTTTCCTCCCCGCACAGAAATATACGGGCAGATTCAAAAGCGGTAATACTTCGTTTGTTCTTTCATTTGAAGACGGGTTTATGCGGTGGACAGCAAAACAACAGCAAATATATGCCAATGCATTAAAGGATATACTTCACAGCCAGCAGCGCAACACATGGGAGATTGCCGTTAACATCAGCTGCCTAAGCCTTATGCCGTCGGTGAATTATGCCGACACCTTGGAAGCCGTAGCAAGACCAGGGCGCGAAGGCGGCAACCCCATTGCAGAAAAAGCCCTCGAAGCACTAGGACGGGCAGATGCAGGGCGTGGTGTTCCGCACATTATATCTGTGTTGGGTGACAGGTCACTTGCCAATGTAGCAATCTACGCATTGCGCCGCGCTGTATTGGAAATGCCTGCCGGTAAAGCACTTGCATTGTTATCTGACGCATTGCAGAACCCTGTAAACGTGCAGCGTGTAACGGTATTGAAAGAAATCATCCGTCTGGCAGGGGAATTTGACTGTGCGGATGCTTACACATTTTTAGAGAAATTCCGGAACGCTGACAATTTGCATCCAGATGTACACATTGCGCTATTACGTGCTTTATGGAAGCACCTCCACCGGGAAGAAATATGGGCGTATTTCACTTCTGTTGCCCAGAGCGGGGACTATGCGGCAGTGCGTTCGACAATCAAAATTCCGCAAGAAGGGCTTAACGCCGCAGGGCGGGAAAAGTTGTGCAAACATATGACCTTGTTGCTGAAACATGAAAACGCTCAAATTCGTATGGAAACCCTGCAAACCCTAAACAACATGCCGTTAAGCTACATGGACAAATCAATGTTTGATGTACTTGCAGAGCTGTTGGACGATACAGATAAAACCGCATGCATGTATGCGGGCAGAGTAATCGTAAGAAATTATGTCTCGGAAAACGGCAATGAAACCGTTGATGCATTTATAAAAATAAAAAGACCTTTGGCATTTTTGTACTGCACGGAAGCATTCCACAGCGAAACTTTTGCAGCCCTTTCAGACCGGCAAAACTGTGTAAGGATGCTAATATCTGCACTTATAGCGCAACGCCGCCTGCCTGCACAGGTTATGAGGCTGGCGGTACTGTGCTTGCCGCCGTCTGAAATTGCGGTGGTTGCCGAAGCGCTGGCAGGCGCAGAATTGCTTCATCCATATGCAATAGAATACTCGAAAAATTGGCACACGCCAATAAATATGTACCCGCAACAAGAAATAGATATGTTGGAGCAGCAACTTAGGCAATCCCCGCGTCCGGCGCTCCGCCACCTAGGACTAAGCCTGTTGCTTTCCGGTGTTTATAAATACGAATGGACAGAAGACCGCCGTAAGAATCTTACAGTTTACCAAGCCGATACGGAATTGTGGATAGCCGAACCAGCAGGAATGATTGAACCGCCGGAAAGATAAATTTTGCCAGAACCACTTCAAACCAACATGACATTATCCGATGAGGTGAAAACATGCGAGACCACCCTTTGAAAGTAAGATATTCACATGATTGCGGGTATCGCTATGAAATCATAAAAAGACCCGACGGAACATTTCAAGTATGGGTACAGAAAAGAATTCGCGATGAATATTTAGGCGACGAGGGATTATGGTGCGATACAAGCAAAATGGCTCATATAACCGATACCTGCGAACGTGCCGAAGTAGTCGGAAACGAAATACTGCGAAACCTTGCAGGAGAGATTTAACATGTTAAAGCGGCATACGACTCTACTGTAGGCCAAAGAATTGGCTGTGGAAGCCTGCCTTCCTCGCTTATAAACACAACATCCAGCCTAAGTTCATTGTAAAAAACACCTGCAATTCCAGAATCAACCATTGCCGACATATCCCGTTGAACGCCCTCTGATCTGGCTCTTGCGGAGTCAAGGCTTGAGTTTGCTGACAACATAGGTTAATTTTGCCTTTCAAGGATATGGTCGATATTGCGAATCGTTTCTTGCTCGGAAGGGTGCAGCGCGTTCCATAGGGCATTAACCTGTTGCCAGTTATCGACTAAATCGTCTCTATCTAACGGATATGACAGGCCAAAATCTCTGAAATGAATGATGTCCCGTAATGGCTCACCGTCTGCTATAAATTCATGGGCTTGCTTGTTTACTGCATCGTGTAAACGGTTAATTAAGTTGCGGGTATCATGCCCTCCCATAGGAAATGCTACAATTACGTTGGCTGGGGTTGCATGGGTTCCGCTTTCGTGGTGCATGAGAATAATATCGGTATAAAAAGGATCGAAGTTGGGACTGCTTGGGTCTATGCGTGTCTTTACTTCCGATGCAGACAGTATTCGCCTACCATCGACGGAAATTATAAACCAAAACCTCAGGGCCAATGCGTAATTAAATTTTTCGATCATAAGACGGTGTTCGTCGCTTATATCGTAACTTTCGTCTATTACAATGGGAGTGACCTGTAGGTCGCGAGGGGGGATGCCCCCTATGTTTGGCCGTGCGATAAAATCCCTCCCACTAAATGTAATCCATTCCCACAACTTTAACATGTTTTCCCAATTGTCAACGAGGTCGTCCACTGTTATAGGATAGACTAGCCCGAAATCCTCTAAATTAATTTCATCATAGGCCAATCTTGTACCCCAGGGTGCAATGGGGTTTTCAATAATTCTGTGAAGTTCTGCTAAGGCTGCTTCTGTGGTAAGCGGCATAAATGGCCATGCCACTATCACATTATCCGGGAAATTTCCAGACTCTGCCTCTTCCAAATTGTGCACAAATACCAGTTCGTTGAAGTGTGGGTTAAATGATGGCAGGTGAGGGTTGACATACATGCCGATTCCTAAGAATCCGAATGGAAACTTCACTTCTTCATTTACAACTAATCTGAAATTAAATCCAAAATGTATAGCAAAATCAAGCTTCTCTACTGGTATCATAAACTGCCTAACCTCCTCTGTATTATCCCTACGGACTAGAACAATTACTACAAGCAATATAGCTACGATAGCTAACATAATTTTTATTTTCATGATGGACCCCCAACTAAAGTTGGTCTTGGGCATCTAAAAACCCATCTTGATTGTTTATGCTGGGGTTTTGAACCCGTGGCGTAGGAATTGTATTGGCCTCAATATGCGCAGGAACTATGTTGTAGCAAACATTATCTCCAATCAGGCGATCTAATTCCTGGTTACAAAACAGAACCCAATCGCTATAGTTAACATAAACAGATTGCCTAAACAAATCCAATGCTTCTCCCCCGGGGTTTTGTAAAAATTGTTCCCAAACTAATTCTTGCCCTGCAATGGTATTAAGCGCATGTAAAGCGGCATACGACTCTACAGTAGGCCAGGCTATTGGCTGCGGAAGCCTGCCGGCTTCGGTTATAAACACAACATCCAGCCTAAGTTCATTGTAAAAAACACCTGCAATCCCCGAATCAACCATTGCCGACATATCCCGTTGAACGCCCTCTGATCTGGCTCTTGCGGAGTCAAGGCTTGAGTTTGCTGACAACATAGGTTAATTTTGCCCCTCCAGCAGATAGTCAATATTGCGAATCGCTTCTTGCTCGGATGGGTGCAGCGCGTTCCATAGGGCATTAACCTGTTGCCAGTTATCGACTAAATCGTCTCTATCTAACGGATATGACAGGCCAAAATCTCTGAAATGAATAATGTCACGCAACGGCTCGCCATCTACTATAGGCGCTCGCCTGTTTACAGCATTTTGCAGGCGGCTAATGAAATTGCGTGTATCATGCCCTAGCAAAGGAAATGCCACGATTACATTGGCTGGTATCTCACGGGTCATGTGCTCGTGGTGTATGAAGACAATCTCAGTATAAAATGGGTCAAAATCTGGGTTACTTGGGTCTATACGTGCCCTTACTTCCGATTCTGACAGTATTCTTCTGCCGTCAACCGAAATTATAAACCAAAACCTCATGGCCAAGGCATAGTTAAACTTCTCAATTATAACCTGCTGCTCGTCGCTGATGTTGTATTTTTCGCCATCTATTGTAATGGGCGTAACCAGTGGGTCGAAGGGGGGAAAATCACTCCTCCTGCCTGGCCACCTGATGCGCTCCATTCCACGGGGTGCAAAATGCGGCCACAGCCTAACCATACCTTCCCAGTTGTCAACCAGATCATCCACTGTTATGGGATAGGTCAGGTCGAAATCCTCTAAATTAATGTCATTGCGAGCTAGTCTTTCACCCCATGGTGAGACCGGATTTTTGATCGTGTTGTTAATTTCTGCCAACGATGCTTGTGTAAAAAGCGGCCTATATGGCCAAGCCACTATTACATTGTCGGGGAAGTTACCCTCTCTTGCTTCTTCCAAACTGTGTACAAATATAAGCTCATCATAGTGTGGGTTAAAAGTTGACCAACCCGGAGCGATTAAATCCCAAATGCTCGACCAACCTGTTATGACCTCTTCGCCATCCTTATAAACCATAAACGAAAAATTAAACCTGTAAGCATGATCAAATTTATCCATTGGTATCATAAATTGCTCCTCCTCCGCATTATCCCTGCAGACTATAATGAATATTGCAATCAATATGACGATAGTAACAATTATGATAATTTTTATCTTCATAATGGACTCCCGGCTAAAATTGGTCTTGTGCATCTGAAATGCCATCTTGATTGTTTACGCTAAGGTGTTGAGATGGTAACTGCGGCACTATATTGTCATCAATAGAGTCATCAACTTGTGGACTCAACTCTTCACGAGCAAACAAACGCCACATTCCTCCACAACTGCAAGCACGGCTGGAATCACGGATGTAATCGCAACTAGGGTTATGACCGCGGGCACCTAGGCTAAACACTTTAAAGGCTTCTCCCCCAGGGTTTTGTAAAAATTCATCCCAAACTAATTCTTGCCTTGCAACGGTATTAAGTGCATGTAAAGCGGCATACGACTCTACTGTAGGCCAAAGAATTGGCTGTGGAAGCCTGCCTTCCTCGCTTATAAACACAACATCCAGCCTAAGTTCATTGTAAAAAACACCTGCAATCCCCGAGTCAACCATGCTCATAATATCCCGCTGGATGCCTTCCGCTCTGCTTCTTGCAGAGTCAAGGCTTGAATTTAGTTTTAAACCGGTATCAAAATATTTTAACGCATCACTTGCCACATTTGCTGCGGTTACGCCTATATCCTTAATTGCACCAACTGTCGCACCTACTACTGTAGAACGTGCGAAAGATACAGCCTGGGACATCATGAAAGAAGTGGCATCGAATTGATGTTTTTCATGGAAAAATTCACCTGAACGTTCTATACTTTGAGCAGATGCTTCACCCCTAAAAGCGACCGTTCCAACAATTATTTCATTGTTGCCCCTGGCATTTAAGTTGTTGGTCAGTGGGTTTAAGTGTACTGTCATGGCCGAGCTACCTACAAACTTTGTTAGGCTTCCATGGTTAACCGAAATGCTGACACTTACTAACTCCGGCGTAGAATCACTACCAATTGTTCCTTTGGTATGCCCTAAAGAAAACGGTCCCAGGCTGTTTCCATCACCCATAAGCACCGGTTGCACAATGTGATTGCTAGTCCCCCGCAGTTGGCTTGTGAGTTCTGCTAAATCGTCGGCAACTGTAAGCAACGCAGACCGTTTCATTAAAATACGCCGCTGGTGGTTAATGTTATTAACATAGGCGGAGTTAGCCATCCTCTCTCCCTGCCTAACCAATTCAAATTGGGTTTCCAGCGCCACCGCAATAGCAATTTCTATTTGCCCCTGTATCCCGGCCACTTTATCCGGGCAAATCGTGAAAGCAGTGTTTCCGTGCATTTGGTTGTTTACAATCCTTCTGGTTCCGTCTATGACAATATAATCTTCCGGAAATTCTACTTCATCTGCCAAAAGGTTTAAAAACAGCTCTTGATCGGCCACGTTATCCAGCAGCACAAAAAACATTGCCAATTGCACGTAGCAATCCGGGGTAAGCTGGCTTGCTGGGCGGCTCAACAGGTCGCTTACCCATATCCAGTCGTCATTAAGCGTGATGCTTGTATCGTCCATACTCCCTTGTGCAGGGTTTGAAAACCTATCCCTAAATGCATTTAAACTTGCAGATACTTTTGCGGCCGCCCTATGAAACGCCCCGGCACCCCAAGTAGTGCCCCCAAAGCTGCCGTTGTCCGTGCCGCTACTACCTGCCGCCATCGGATTATTGCCACCCATTGCGCTGGCTCCAGCGGCACCGCCTAATCCACTTAATGCCGCAAACCTCCCGTCAAAAACTCCCGAACTGCCATGGGTGCTTAAAGCGGAAATCATCCCGCTCAACTGCTGCAAAGCGGCTGAAACAGGAGAGCTTGGCAGCCCTGCGTCACTTGTTCCTAGGGCATCTTGCATGAATTGTATGTTGCCCGGCCCTATCGGAACGTTGTTCGTATCCCAGAGAGCCGGATTATTTGACACATGGGTACCTGTTCGTGATGCCATGACGCCTTGCAGCAATGATAAATTGCCATGCGCATTTAATATCTCTGAAACGGATTGAACATGGTTTGAGTTTTGAAAAGAGGCATCATTTGATATATCGGAATTTGATACACCGGAACGGTTTTGCATGGATGGCGGATTTCCTTGCTGGCTCTGCCATGCCGAAAACGAAATGCCGTTTGCGCCGATACCGCCTGTTGCAGCGGTATTAAGCTCATTTATTGCCCCAAGCGTACCCATAGCATTGCTCAAAACATTGCTCAACGCAACTCCGGCAGCTCCGGAATCAAGGTGAGAACTATCGATTATGCCCATGGCAAACATTCTTTTGAGTTCCAGCTCACTTTTTTCTATTTTTTGTGCAGAGCGGTCTATATACAAAACCAACTTACATACTGTCTCTATCGTCACTTTTGTTTTGATATAGCTTAGTTCAAGTGCTTCTAACAATGTGGCGTTGGTGCTGCCATCCATTCCATGAAGTATTGCCCGGACTTGACGATATTCAGAGTCGGCATCTTCCAGTTCGGCGTGCATTCGGTTCAAAATCTCCGCAGTTTTGGCATATACTGCTTCATAGTTAATTTTAATCTGACCGGTCATGGTAACCCTCCCTTGTCAAAATAGCATTTTGCGCGTTTAGGCAAATTTTAACATAGGAGTCATACCCCAACAATGCACTAATTGTAACAAAATTTCACCTTCAATTTATTAACGAGGAATGCATACAATGCTTTTGTACGGTTTCCTTGCAAGTTTCGCATGAACAAAACTCGAATATTGCTCTATTGACTGACATAATTGCATCTGCTAGAATTGCAACAATACTTAGACATCAACCGCTTGTATTAGACATAGGAGGAATTAAATGACATTCAAACATTGCCCCGATTGTGGGAATGAGCTTGATAAAAAAGAAATAGGCGATGAAGGGCTTGTACCATATTGTTTGCTATGTAAAAAACCGCATTTTAGTTTTTCATACGCTTGTGTCTTATGCGTAATTATTAACGATAATAACGAAGTGGGTTTGATAAAACAAGATTATGTTTCTACAACATATGTCGGTGTGGCTGGTTATCTAAAACAAGGAGAAACTGTGGAAGCGTGCGCCAAAAGAGAGGTAGAAGAAGAAACCGGATTGCAGGTTATAGAGACAAGGTACTACACAAGTTATTATTACGAAAAAAAAGATTTGCTCATGTTTGGTGTTATATGTAAAGTTGAAAAGGGCGAATTCAATATTTCAGAAGAAGTAAACGATGCAAACTGGTTTTCGCCGGAAGAAGCGATTGAACAGGTATCCAATGATACTATAAAAGATATGATCAAAGATTATTTTCAAATTTTGTAAAAAAGCCGGAGGTGGCATTATGTATGAAACATGGTTAGACTTTGCCGTTAAGAAAATGGAAAAAGCGGCAGACCGCATCAAGGATAACATCCCATACCAGTCTTACGACGGTAAGTATCGTTTTATGAACCGGGTACCCGGGGAAGAACCGTTGTGGTCCATAGGGTACGAGCTTATGACCCGCGAAAGAATAGAGTCGTGGACCAACGGATTTTGGGGCGGCATACTTTGGCTGCTTTATGACAAAACCGGCAAAGAATGCTACCGTCAATATGCAGAAGGCTTAGAACGCCGCTTAGACCCCGTTCTTGACGGCTTTGTTCATATAAGCCACGATGCCGGGTTTATGTGGATGCATACATCTAACGCAAATTATACCCGCACCGGCAGCGAAGAGTCTAAACTTCGCATATTAAAATCTGCAAGCCACCTGGCTGGGCGCTTTAACCCCGCCGGTAGCTTTATAAGGGCTCAAACCAACCCAGAGCGTGTGGGCTGGACTATCATCGACTGTATGATGAACCTGCCGCTTTTGTATACGGCCAGCAAACTGACCGGCGACCCCCGTTTTGCCAACGTAGCCATAGCCCATGCAAATACCATGCTAAAAGACACAGTACGCGCAGACGGTTCATGCTTCCATATTGTCACATATGACCCGGTAACGGGAGTGCGTACTGGCGAACTGGAAGGCCAGGGATACAGCAAAGATTCGGCATGGAGCCGCGGAATGGGCTGGGCAATTTACGGCTTTGCCCTATCCGGTATGTACACAGGTGATGCCAAGTATTTTGATGCGGCAGAAAGATGCGCAAAATTCTTCATGGCCCACCTGCCGCCGGACGGCACCCCCAGGGCAGACTTACTCGCGCCCTTGGACGACCCTGACTGCTTTATGGATTCTTCTGCCGCCTCTATTGCCGCCGCAGGTTTGGTTGTATTATCAAAACTAACCGGCAAAAACCAATACAGAGAAGATGCCATAAAACTGCTGCATGACCTGCAAGCGACATGCGTTGCAGATGAAACAGAAGAGGCCTTGCTTCTGCACGGCAACGTAGGGTATCACCGCCCGATATCAAAAGATATACCGCTTATTTATGGCGACTTCTTTTACCTGGAAGCATTATGCATGTTGGATGGTGCAAGCACGTTGTTTTAATCCCCTACCCGCCCAGACGGCTTTTGGTACAATTTTAGCCCAAACCGCGGCATGACAGCGTATATATGGTCAAATATGCCGGATTGAATATTTTCGTAAGGGATTAGCTCCGCGGTGGTGACAAAGGCGTAAATTTCTAAGGGTATGCCTATATCAGCCGCCTGTAACTGGCGCACCAAAATGGTTAAATCTTGGCTTATATTGCTGTGGTTACGCAAATATTCGACAATATATTGGCGGAAATCTTCGAGATTGGTCGTTTCGTCGTCACACGCATGCACCGTATTTACATCGACATGAAACGAGCGCTTGATACGCCGCACACCTGCATCCATCATGCCACGGCGGTTTACAAAGGGCTCGGATATAAATGTGTAGGTGGGTATTGCCACAATTGTTTTGTCCAAAGCTTCAATTTTTACCGTTATTAGCGATATGTCAAACACAGTGCCAATTATATTACGGTTAGGGAATTCTATTAGATCGCCCACACGTACCATGTCGTTGGCGGCAAGCTGTATCCCCGCGATAAAGCCCAAAATGGCATCTTTGAAAACGATGGTGACAATTGCCGTCATGGCACCTATTCCGCCCAATAGCGCGGTTGGGTTTCTATCCACAAATACCGATACCAGGACAATGGCACCCACCACAAACACGATAATTTCCAGCACTTGCAACATACCCCGCAGTGGGACGGCCTTGGATACTTCATAAGCACTATAAATATCCCCAATGCTTCGGATAAACGAATCCATCAAAAATACTGCGATTACAACCAGCAGCACCATAACAGTCCTGCCCCAAAACGCCGGATGCAGCCCAATATCTGCCGCAAAAAGCGAAACCGTAACCGGGATTACCAAATTAGACAACTGTGTAAAAAATTTATTCTTGATAAGCACAGCAACCCAACCGGATGGGCTGTGCTTTTTTGCCGAAAATTTTGTAAAAAATTTAAGCAGTAATTGGCGTAACAACGTACGCGCAACAATACAAACCACAAGCCCCATGCCCATGAAAATGATATATGTTATCACGGGGGCCAATTCGCCAAGCCATTTTGCTTCTAAAAATTGCAATAAACGCAGATACATAGCCTTCTCCCATAAAGTTTATGGTGTTTATTAGACCTGTCCTATAACCGTTTCACACAATTTTTTTGTCGTTTTGCGTTCTCGGACATTTTCACAAAAATCGCGTGAAAACGCCTGCCACGCAAAATTTGTTTCACAAATTACACTCGAA
>Ga0131853_10012170_pt1 | contig 15755 bp, 14 predicted proteins | sample TergutLab28metaG_FD_92764 | JGI IMG/M metagenome (GOLD analysis project Ga0131853, IMG submission 92764) | Labiotermes labralis P1 segment gut microbial communities from Petit-Saut dam, French Guiana - Lab288 P1 (version 2) (version 2) | ecosystem: Host-associated > Arthropoda: Insects >...
ATAAGCGTCCGCCACCTGTCCCTATCCTGGGCCAGCCCAATCTAGTCCATATACCCACATCCCACCTCCTGGAGATCCATCCTAATATTATCCACCCATCTGCGCCTAGGTCTCCCCAGTGGTTCCTTCCCTCCGGCTCCCCCACCAAGACCCTATACACCCAGAGGGGGGTGTATACGCGCCACATGCCCAGCCCATCTCATTCTTCTCGATTTTATCACCCGCACAATATTGGGTGAGGAGTACAAATCATTTAGCTCTTCGTTATGCAATCTCCTCCATTCCCTCATTACCTCCTCCCTCCTAGGTCCAAATATTCTCCTCAACACCATGTTCTCAAACACCCTCAGCTTCCTTTCCTCCCGCAGTGTTAGCGACCAAGCTCACACCCATACAAAACAACAGGCAAAATTATAGTTCTATATATCTTGATCTTTAAATTTTTTGATTGCAACCTGGGAGACAAAAGGTTCTGCACCGAATGATAGCAAGCATTTCCTGACCTCAATCTGCTCTTAATTTCTTCCGCAATAGAATTTTGATTTGTTAAAGTTGTTCCAAATTTTTAAACTCTTCCACCCTCTCGAAGGTACTATTACCAATCCTCACACTCTGAATTCGTCCTGCAAAATTATACATATAATTATATGTATACTTATTGATTCTTCATTCTGCGTACTGAATTTCATGTTTCCCGCATGCAGATCAAATTCTGCCACAGCTGTTCGCACCAAACGAAATGTTGAACGCGTCTGCCTTAGTATCATTTCACGTCCAACCGTTCCCGGATTTACAATGTGCGGATTTTATACGTTTACATTTATTTATTTGTAGATAAAAGTAACAGTGCTTCTTTGCAAAAGGAGTGCCGGTATTCATTCCATGATAGCAGACGAAGTTTAAAACATACGATTGATACTTCTGTTTCACATTGCGATAATACAATATGAATAAACTAGTAAGATCTTTCGCGAGTTCTGGGTTGATAACATTCAGCCAGGGCGTCACCCTTAGTACAGGCACCCATTCGCCGCACCGTTGCGTACTGTCACAAATATCATCGCTTCTTTCTCTGCTGTCTGTGAACACGCTGTTACCTATGCATGGGTAGCTGCACACTGCTGCATTTCTATTAGGATATGAGACACTGAAAGCGCCATTCAGACAACAATGAGTGAGTCAGCGAGTGAAGGAGCGAAACCGCATCGTTTTCCGGTTTCTTGCCGCCACAAGTTTTCATGCGTCCAGTAAGTTAATGATGCTGAGTTTTGTACACACAGTGTCACGCAAAAGTGATCCTTAGTAACAAGACAGAACTCGATGCACCTTTTTAAAAGAACACCGGAGCATGATGTACTGTGTCGAGTACATGAAACCAGAAGTAGAGTTTGACGAAACCCTTAACAAATACGAGGGGGTGCTGATAAGTCCTTAGCCCGAACAGGAAAGAAACAAGCTACAGCGACCAAACTCGGGATTTATAAAACATACTCAACACGAAGTTCAATACACTTCTTAGCCCGTTGCTCTAACTTCTGCAAGCCACTCAAAAAAAAAAAATCAGTAGGTTGTCCGTCCAACCAGGTCTCCGCGGCAGCAATAACTTACGCGTCGGACGAAAAAAGGCGACCTTTCAATTGTTTTTTCAGTCCAGGGAACAGGTGGTAGTCCGACGGGGCCAGATCCGGAGAATAGGATTGGTGATCAAGACACTGGAAGCCCAGTAAGCCAGTTTCTTCCGGGTTGCAAGTGCCCGGTGAGCTGGGGCATTGTCGTGCAAGAACAAGACCTCCTTGGTGACCTTCCCGCGGCCCGCGTTTTTCCTTCAAAATGTCTTTCAACTGCACCAGCAGAGACGAGTAATACTCCGTGTTGATAGTTTGGCCCTCTGGAAAATAATCGATGAGGAGGATGCCGTCTTGATCCCAAAAAATCGAGGCGAGAACTTTTCCAACGGATTTTTGCACTCGGAATTTTTTTGGGGTGGGGTGAGCCGCTATGCGGCCACTCCATTGATTGTTGCTTTGTCTCCGGGTCATACCGATATAACCAGGTTTCGTCCATGGTCACCAATCGTGAAAGAAAATCATTTGGATAGCGCCCAGAAAATTACAAAAGTTGCTCAGACAGATGGCACCGTTGACGTTTTTGATCCGCGTTCATGCATTTCGGGACTCACTTCGTGCAGATTTTCCGCACGTCCAAATCTTCATGAATGATGGACCCAACACGCTCACGTGAGATGCCCAGTTGCTCAGCTATTGATTTAGCCGAAGTCCGGCGGTTTTCCAACATTAGCTCGTGAATTTGATCAATAAACTCTGGGATGGTCACTGTTTTAGGTCGTCCAGGACGAGGCGCATCACAGATGGAAAAATCACAACGTTTAAACTGGGCCACACAGTTTTTGATGGTGGCATACGACGGGGCATGTTCCCCTAATTTTTGTCAAAATGGCGTGAATTTTCTTCGAAGCCTTGCCTTGCAGGAAAAAAAAAACTTGATGGCAGTTCGCGTCTCCATGCTGTTGAAATCACGCTTGTCGCCTGACATGCTTCCTTTCAGCCTCTGTATCAAGAAAATACTTGCAATTCGGCCACGAACAGACTCCTCTTTACTATGACACTATCGATCCCGTCCTACTACATCGGGAAGTAGGTCGGGCTAAGGACTTATCACCCCCCACTCGTACTACAACAATAATAATTAGTTTCGCCTCCCTCGCATTGTGATCACACCAATCTGCACGTTGTCTTCCTCAGAAAACTTTCTTTGCGATTTTAAGGCATTTTATCTAAACAAACACTAACTATTTATTTAAATGGCCCATAGTAGTTTTAATTAAATGCAGTGCATCTGAGTTCAAAATACATAATGCAGAGGCAAAACTACCACGACAAGCACATAGGATAACATACGAAATGCTTATATTAATGTTGACGAAAGAGTGTCAGAGTACAAAGAATGAGCATATAAAAAAAATTTAATTTACCCCTTTAAAGACGAAGTGTAAACTGTCCTATTTAAAGATCCAGGTCGTACCGCGCAGTAAACACTTCTCAGCTCGGTTATAATAAACCAATCATTTTATGTTATATAGGACAAAAGTCACTGTTCGTTCTGACATAGATACAAAACACACAAACACAACGTGGCAGAATGTAAAATTCGTGAATATTAAACCCGTTGGTTAACCAAGTAACTAATAGGCTTCAAAGGGTGAAATGGACAATAATAATAACAATAATCGTCTAGAGTGAAGCGTTTAATGTGCGAAGGGATTCAGAAGCTCCAATGCACACGCGCCCAAGGTGTATCACGAAACAGTATGACCTTGACGATGACCTTCCATCGATCAGTTGTGACGTAAATGGTGAGGAATTTCGATGGACGGAAGTGTTGTGAAAATGGTGTTGCCACAAGAGGTTCGAGTGTTCCTGGTTGAACGCGTGTTTAATCGTGCAGATGAAAACACAGACGCTTGCAGAAATGCTCCCCGAATCTCAAGTGACGCATCGCAAAGCGTTGAGCAGAAGACAGATTGATAAGTTCAGGGAAACTGGATCAGTTACCGACGCCTCGAGACCCGTCCGACAAGCGTTAACGCAGGACAAATAACTGGTCGTTTGTGATCGCATAATATTAAGCCCGACTTCCATTCCCATACGGTCACCAACAAAACGCCCCTAAACCACCTGCAGTTGTATCTATAGACGTAAACAGCATAAACTGAAGGATCGTGACAACCATAGCGAGTGCAAGAGTGCCGATGGTTTAAAACAGCCCTATTCAATTAGTGGACCGAGAAGTAACATAATAACCGCGCAGACTAAGGCGTGGGCCTGCGGCCCCTCGCTTGCTGGGATTGCGCATTCGAATCCCGCTGGAGGCATGGATGTATGTGTCTTATGAATGTTGTGTGGTGTCAGATCGAAGTCTCTGAGTCGGACTCATCACCCGTCCCAAGGAGTCCTACCGAGTGTGATCGTGAAGCTTCGACAATGAGGTCGTGGCCCACTAGGGGATGTTGCGCCATGGAAAAAAATAGCAATAACTAAACAAATTTTTTTCGCTTCTAAAAATCGTGATTTGTTTCGGCCCACGATATCCCTGAGTTTCGATCTTAGTTTTCTGCTATTTAAATGGTGACGAAATTCCCAATGATTGGAAAATAGGACATATTTCAGTTATTCATAAAAAAGAAAAGAAGGATGAATATGAAAACTACAGAGGAATTACAGTAATGAATATTTTGAGTCGATTATATGGAAAAATTAACAAACATTTCTTGGAACAGGAATTTTCCCAGATAGAAAAAGAAGAACAAGCCGGATTTAGGGCGGGTCGATCTACAGTTGACCATATATTTTGTTTAAGGCAAGTGATAGAGAAAAAGATGGCTGTTAATCAACCACTACACTTATTATTTGTAGATTTAGAGAAAGCATATGAGAGTGTGCCCCTGAAAATCTTGTGGAAAGCATTAGAACACTACAATATTAGTAACAGTATTATTAGGGCAATAAAGAGATTCTATGAAAACTCTTTTTCCAAAATTAAAATTGGAAACAACTTTCTTCAGGATTTCATGTAACAAAAGGACTACGAGAAGGATGCAGTTGTCGCCCACTTTATTTAAAATATATATTCAGAATGCTTTGGAAAATTGGCAGAAGAAATGTGCAAAGATGGGATTGGAGATACAGGATACGACAATATATACAATGCTATTTGCAGATGATCAATTATTAATTGCACAAGATTATGAGGATTTAGAATACATGACAAAGAAATTAATAGATGAGTATGAACTGTGGGGTTTAAAATCAAATTAAAAAAAAAAACTAAATATATGACCATAGGAGACACACCAAGAGATGTACAACTAGAAGACGGGAAGGGAATAATAAGTCATGTAAATGAATATACTTATTGGGGGGTAAGAGTAACCAAAGATGGAAATCACGAGCCAGAAATTAATGATAGAATTAATAGAGGACGAGCAGATATAACGAAACTTAACAGAATTTTGTGGGATCGTGATGTGACCCCCAAAACAAAGACTCATATTTATCATGCAATAGTTAAAAGCACAATTACATATGCAGCAGAAGCATGGTGTTTAAAAGCAAAAACGGTATCAAAACTGAATTCCACTGAAATGGACTTTTGGCGACGATCGGCTCGAATTTCCAGAAAGGACAAAATTAGGAACACAATTATTAAACAAAAAATGAATGTAACAAGGTCTCTTTTAGACGATATTAAGACTAAACAACTAAAATGGTATGGACATGTTCAGAGAATGGAAGAGGGGAGACTACCAAAAAAAGTTATTAAATGGAGCCCACCAGGAAGAAGAAAACGAGGAAGACCTAAAGCTACCTGGGCGGAGGGGATTAGAGAACTGTTGAGGGAAAAGGGATTAATAGAAGAAGACTGGAATGACAGAGACAAATGGAAGAAAAATATAAGATAGTTGTCAAATGGGCGCAGGAAGATGTAGAAACGTCGAACAACCTGCTAAATAAATAAATAATTGCGAATACAACAGACAACAGTAGTAGTAGTAGTAGTAGTAGTAGTAGTAATAGTAGTAGTACGTATAGTCACCAGGTTGGATTCCCGGCAGGAGACATTTTTTCTTCTCCAAGGCATATAATCGTGGGCTAGCTCTAGGGTCTATCAAGCCTCTTATTCAAAGGGTAACGGCGTTTCTTTCCCCGGGAGTAAACGGCCCAGGCCTGAAGCTGACCATTCACCTCCATCTAGTGAAGACATTACAAGTGAATGGAGTGGCAGGTCTGCTCAACCACAAGCCTTCGCGGCGTACATACGCAAAAATACATGAGGGGTGCTGATAAATCCTTAGCCCGACGGAATAGATAGCGTTTTTGGAAAGAGGGGTCTGTTCATGGGCCGGATTGCAAGTCTTTTTTTTTTACAGAGGCTGAAAGGTAGCATGTCAGATGACGCGCGCGATTTCAACAACATGGAGACGCGATGTGCCATCAAGTTTTTTTTTCTGCAAGGCAAGTCGCCGAAGAAAATTCACGCCATTCTGACAAACATCAGGGGAACATGCCCCATCGTATGCCACCATCAAAAACTGTGTGGCCCAGTTAAAACGTGGTGATTTTTCCGCCTGTGATGCGCCTCGTCCTGGACGACCTAAAACAGTGACCACCCCGGAGATTATTGATCAAATTCACAAGCTAATCTTGGAAAACCGCCGAATTTCGACTAAATCAATAGCTGAGCAACTGAGCATCTCACGTGAGCATGCTGGGTCCATCATTCATGAAGATTTGGACATGCGGAAGATCTCCGCGAAGTGGGTCCCTAAATGCCTGAACGCGGATCAAAAACGTCAACGGTGCCATCCGTCTGAGCAACTTTTGTAATTTTTTGGGCGCGATCCAAATGATTTCCTTTCACGATTGGTGACCATGGACGAAACCTGGTTATATCGGTATGACCCGGAGACAAAGCAACAATCAATGGAGTGGCCGCATAGCGGCTCACCCCACCCCAAAAAAATTCGATTTTTTGGGATCAAGACGGCATCCTCCTCATCGATTATTTTCCAAAGGACCAAACTATCAACGCCGAGTATTACTCGTCTCTGCTGGTGCAGTTGAAGGGCATTTTGAAGGAAAAACGCCGGCCGCGGGAAGGTCACCAAGGAGGTCTTGTTCTTGCACGACAAAGCCCCAGCTCACCGGGCACTTGCAACCCAGAAGAAACTGGTCTACCTGGGTTTCCAATGTCTTGTTAACCCATCCTATTCTCCGGATCTGGCCCCGTCACACTACCACCTGTTCCGTGGACTGAAAAACAATTGAAAGTTCGCCATTTTTCGTCCGACGCGGAGGTCATTGCTGCCGCGGAGACCTGGTTGGAAGGACAACCTGAATTTTTTTTGAGTGGCTTGCAAAAGTTAGAGCAACGGGCTAAAAAGTCTACTGAGCTTCGTGTTAAGTATGTTGAATAAATCCCGAGTTTGGTCGCTGTAGCTTCTTTCTTTCCTGGTCGGGCTAAGGACTTATCAGCACCCCCTCGTAGTACATACATACATAACCACTGGCCACTGTAATATTACGACTTCCGAGAGAGGCGCCTTCTAAGTATTACGTACATGAAGAGCCCTGGTCTAGACTACCGTAACGCTAATGAAGGAAGCATTCTGGACGTCACGTTCTTAAGCGACATGGGTTGGTTCCGTTTATCCGCGTACGTCATCTCTCGAAACAATCGCGTGATATCGGCGTTTAATTTACATAAGATTATGGAGACACCACTGCATGATCAACAACTTTGTATATAGTAGCCGATACCACGAAGTCGAATACTCTGCCAAGACACTATCAGCTCGAAACGTTATATACTGGATACCGGTTTTGTACCCCTTCAGCAGCCATTCATTCCAATGACCATCACACTGTAGCAGGATACTGCCACAACGGACACGGCTCACGTCTCCATTGTGCTTCTTCTGCGCGATGCGCTCCGTGAACGGCTCACTTTAAGGGCCATTTGGCCTTCCAGGTTTCCGGCCTTATTAATCGCGGAGTAATAAAAGCTTCACACTTCAAGTCTCCGTCATATACAGGAAATAATCAGTAATGTTACTAGGAATACTCCCCTCACTAAAGGGAAGCGCAAGGTGCGGTAAATTCGGTCAAAAACATAACTATGAATATATGGCTAAATGATGGTGTTTATTAGCAGTAGAAAACTACGTGTTTCGGCCTATAGCGGCCATCATCACGTTTTCACAACTTTCTTGCTATAAGAGTTATATACCCATAATATGCATGAACCGCGTGTCGATGTTGAGATATCATTATCATTTGCGTGCGTTTGTTAAGCTAATGGGGATGGCACACCTCAAAAAAGGGAAGCGTGTCTTCAACAAGATTGTCAATGAGAATGTGGAACCCACATCCATCACTAACTTGCAATCGTGGGCAGCACGCACGTTGACTATTATATACTACATAATACACATACATTATATATTATATGTGCCGGGATAGCGTAGCTGGTAGAGCAACTCGCTACAGGCTGGACGGTCGAGTGATCGAACCCCGGCGGGTGCGAGATTTTTCTCACCACCCTCACCCTGGGGCCCATGCAGCTTCCTATACAATGGGTACCTGGTCATTACCGGTGCCAAAGCGCTCGGAGCGTGGCGTTAAGGTTAAAGAAAGAGTAAAGCTATGCCTCTAGTACCCCTCTGGGTCTTCGTGGCCTGTTGTGGGGTAAACTTTAACTATACTTTATATTACGAGTATATATTATATTCCTCGTAACAGCCCAGAAAATATTAAGTACAGAAACCCAGCTGGGAATGTGAAAGTAACGTGCATGATCCGGCATGTTTCATTCTCATTGAATAACAGCAAAGAGCACGGAGGTGACTGCGGGTGCATGTAACAGTATCTAATTAAATTTGTGCTTTCCCAAGCACGACGTCCACTAAATCGATGTGTGATGGGAAAAGAGTGTGAGAAACAACATGTCTGCTGCTTGTAAAATTTCAGTCCTACTGGGTATATGTCACGACGAAGTTTGGCAATTCAATTTCCTTCCACCTCACACTAAATATCGGTCACGTAAGCTTTAATATGCGTTTGAATTGCTGGATTTAGACCAGTGGCTTCGCGATTTATTGTCTTCTTTACGACAGAACTTCAATCCAAAGAACACAGCACTTCTATTGGAAATATCGTTTCAGTTTCTAGAAATCGATTAAATGGTTTGGCAATGGCCATGTTAAAATTAGTTCAATAATCTTATGACGCCTAGCCAACGAACGAACAACCAACCAACCAAACAAACAACCCAACAAACCAAAGGATATTGGTTTTTATGGGTGGTTTATCTCTTTATATGCCTTTTACTTCTTCATGTTTGATGGTTTCTAAATTTGCTCTTTGTGGGATGCCATTCTTGGCTGGGGTTTATTCTAAGGATTTTATTTTGGAGATGTTTTCTATGAGACATGTAAATGTGTTTGGTTTTTTTCTCTAGTAGCTTACACAGCTAGTAGTGAAATTCTCCTTCCTTCAAACAGCCACGAAATGTCAAAACTGTACCAACGTAAGTCGCAGGTCCTGTACCTGAAAGCAATCCAGTCCATACTTTCACTCAGAACCTATGTAAGGTAGCTTTACATATCATTATCCCATCCTCGTCTTGGTCTCCCACGTGACCTTTCCCTTTCAGGTTTTACGATAAAAAATTTTTATACGTATCTCATAACCCCCACGCGTGATATCCCCCTTCATGTTATTCCCCTCTCGATCATACCAAACGAATAGTTTTATATTTGCTGAAGAACAAAACGTATGAACAGTCTCATGACGCAACTGAAAATGCAACTTCTTATGAACACCTGCAATTATTACTGTAATCCTTGATAAGAACGATTCTTCATTATCCGTGAGTTTAAATTTCGCAGACGGGATGACCACCAATGTTGGTGCGCTCGTAGTGAATGTCATATAACATGGCTTGGCAGTTTAACTGCAGTGGACAGCAGACTTTCCTGCAATCGACCCTCCCTTAACCGGCTCTTCAGCTGAACTGCAATAATTCTGAATAGTGCGGAAAGGGGGAGGGGGTGAAATGACTTCAATATGTGTGACCAGTGTTGTAAACACTGCCAATTTTCTTCCTTAAAGCAAACCAACTGTGTACACTGAGGATGGGACACCTCAACAATTATAACTCTTACCTGCAACACGCTGCGACCCAGCTAGCCCATTATCAAGCAGTTCGATTCAAACTGACAAGTGGAAGGCACAAATATGATCACATTAATTTCAGATAAACTCACGCTTAAAAACAACGTATGCTGTGTCCTACCAGTATGTTTGGATCATATAAAGGTTTGTTATAAAACCGCTTCTTCTAAAGTAGATCAGCATCACTGAATGTATGTCTCGGTCAAGTAATAACAAAAATAGTTGTGGTATACAAACATGTTTACAAAGATGTCGTCCTGTAATAATGGATGAAATGTAAACAGTACAAAAACAGCACTACCAGACTGTTCATTTTCTTAGGCTTCTTATACCACAAGGCTCCAAAAACTTAGACTGTTTTCGTGTTCAGGCAGAGAGGGGAGAAGAAGGATCCTAATCGGGCGTGGATATTTGAAAATCTAGTTTCTGTCACTGGGTAGTGATGGATTGCTAACTGCTTCAAACAAAGCCACCAGAATACGATTCCTCTCTTCATCTTTTTCGTCTGAAAAAGAGATGCCCAGTTTCCGAAATCCTGTGGCACGAAATACGAGTATCAACGACAATGGACAATGTCCAAAACACTAGTGAAGCTTACTGCAATATACCATCGTCAGAACCCTTTAAAGTTGAACGTTAATTATGTGGTTAGAAAATTGCATTATTATCACAAGACATGTGAAGGTTGTCTGTTACACGGCCAATAAAGCGTAACCGACAAATAACTGCCATGCTTACTACATGTCAGAAATGATTGTTCACTCTGTGCAGCGGTTTATTCATCGTGTCTTGAGACAAACGAACTCTCCCACTAACCGCTTCACCTTACCACTCCCCATTCAGGCCGGTCAAACTGCAATCTGCTGTACCACGCCAATAACACATACACAAAAGGTTTTGTGCTGGATACCTGAGCACTGAATAAGACGACAGATGTAAAAATAAAGCTATGTTCTTGCATGGAATATAAAAGAGTTTAATCGGCCATTAATATGGGCCTATTGGTACTGACGTGGCGAGAAAGTCAAGCTATCCCTGTTCAAGCCATGGAGGAATATGCAGGCGGAGCCACAGATACACGCAGTCTTAACCTCCACACCAGACGGAAGACAGCTTCACGCCCTGACCGCTTTACCCCCGGGAGAAGACCTGCGGGTACCCAACGAACAGGAGACTGGGTGGGCCGCAGAGCCGGTGTGGAGGTAACGGGAAGGAAGGAACTCAAACCCAGTCGAAAATACAAATATTCTTCGCTCGTCCAACCCGTAGCTTAGTCAATGTACTGATTACAATGACTGATTTAAAATCTAAGTAAGTGGAAGTGCGATCACAGCGAAAGAGAGCATCGACTGTGGCGACTCTGTCGACTCTGCATGAAGTCCAGTGACGGAAATCACATACTATGTGGCACGGGTTTGTTAAAGAGACCTTTCACCAAATCGGAACGGAGGGACGGGCTGGTATTGTAAGCTGAAATGAAATTCACTTCGTCACAGTCTTATTACAGCATAAATCGATCTTACCATTCTACAACAGGGTGACCCAACATTTTCAACATCCTAGGCTACAAGGACTCCAGATCTAAATTCAAGGGCCACACACGATCGCATCATTCAATGAGGATATTGAAATACGTGGTATGTCAATTTGCCCACATTGGTATTCATAAGCCCGAGGTTAAAACGGCCCCATCGTGAAGATGACCCACTCACCTCCATCTAATGCCAATGGTAAAAATGGGAGAAGCTATAACTTCAATCGGTCATATGCCTTCATAATGTGCAGAGTGGGGTTCGTGGACCACAACAAATCAACCCGCGACCCACGGACCTAAATTTGGACCGCCCTGTTCTAAATACCATTCAAAAGCGCCAAGAATACTTTCGAAGTTGAAATCCGACATTCAGACGTCCACTACGACTGGTCTTAATCAGATATTACTGCAAGTGAATATATCTGCGAGGCCTGAAAAGAAACTGGTTCACAAAATTTCTTAGTCGGACGTACATCATTTGACTGTCGTGAAAGGAATGATACGGCAAAAGTCACTTTCCCTTTCGCTGTCATCGACTACACTGAACGGTGGCGGTAGCTTTACAGACGTGTATATTCAGGATATATCCTGTCAGAATCTCGGCGTGGTCAACGGCAGTCATTTCCGATTCTTTCCCCGACATTTGCAGACTTTTGAGACCTTGCAGTACCTGGAAATACGCGTAGGAATACGCCACTGCCGCCTCTTTCGTAATCCATACCTCGTCACCATTCATTGTGCCTTATCATCATGCAGCGACTTACAACTTCCGTCCTGAAACCGTGTCATTTTAAATAACCTGCAAACTAGCAGAGAAGGGTAAAAAGAAAGAAAGAAAGAAAGAGACTCGATTAACTAACGGTGACAACCACTGTTGGACCGAACTTTGGAAGCAAACTGCAATATAGTATCACGCTGGTATCACGGTCTTCTGCCTGTTTACCACCCTTTATGCGCAACTGATTTATTTACGCCTTACCTTTCTTTACATGTTTTAATTAATATTCTGGAAAACAAAGCAATGACTTCGTGGTTTCCTTTGGTAGACCTAAATGACCGTGCGAGACGAATGCAGACAAAAGGCTCTTAAATAAAGTACGACTCCCTCTTTCCACGCCGTTTATAATCATCTTAATACCTGCGATATTTTCATCTCATTCACCGCTAAATAAACTTCGTGGCTGGACTGACCACGAACCAATCAAGGAGTGGCTGTCGGTGAATGCAGTCTGTGCTAAAATCCAGATCATACTGCGTTTCCCTTACAACCATTCTAAATTAACCGTCTGTTAACCCCGTTCGTAATTCAACAAGCTCCTTCGCCTAACCAGCTTCCTGCGGCTCAACCAACTTCCAGCGAATCCCACTTCGCTGGGGGTGAGATGACGGAAGAATGGAACGTTCTCAAAACCAACTGCAACACAATAATGACCTTTACTTCCACATGTCCTCATGGTGTTCAACTTAAGCACAGGCTCTATGTTGTTCACATTATCATCATATTGTTACTTTCAACGGATCCTCACGCAGCAACATTTGTCAAGGAATTCGACATTTATCCACGTAAAAGTATTTTCTCCATATCCGTAGCTACAACTGACAGTGTTTTGTCGTATTTCTGTTGCATGATATGGCGGCAGTCGAAACACGACCTACGAATTCTGCAAGACAAGGGAATCGAATTTTCGTCCTGCAGACATTCTCTGTTGTAACAACACTGTACAAAAACAAGGATCGCTAAAACTAGACATTTTGTGTGCCTGTTAGGGCTACATCAAGCGTCAGACGAAACAAACTCAGCCTTGCTTAGGCTATGGACATCCTAATTTCGACCCACACGGGCTATTGCTGTACAGATTCTAACATTGGGTTTAGTATAAAATCATTTCTACAACCACATTCCGTACAAAAGATAAAAAATAAACAGATTGGCGAATAATTTCACGTTTTTTTTGCGTGATTATGAAACACTTTTTTTTTTTAATTTTACAATACACAAGGTAACCGAGAGGTAACCGTACCTCTACCTATTGTACCATGTGGATCCGTGTGTGCACGCCGCATGCCACGCACGGTGTACCACTGCACACGACGTGCACACACGGATCCATGCGCTCAAGAAAGTAGGGCCACGGTGGCTTCAAGGTCACCCTATAGACCCAGTAGTGAGAAGCTGTCACTTCTTCGATTTGAGCCGTATTAAAATTCTTTGACAGGTTAGTCAACAACTGGAAGGAAGGCGGCCTAACATGTAGCGTAATAATATGTTCGGGTATGATCAATTGGACACAAAAACTCGTCATTCTTCTCTATCCCTCCAGCAGTGGGGCCGCAAAATGTATGACAGGACCGCAGCTGTAACCTGTATTACATCCTAAGCCTGACGTCAGCAGACGACCTGTCTCAGACGATGTAATTCATTTAGTGACATTCGAGTCTTCTGGCATGTTATGCCGCGTCGACAGGTAGCTACCGACGTGTCGGAGAAGCGTTGTTTCCATCTTCAGGGAAGATCAGTCCAAGAACTTTGACACAGCCTAACGTCCCAGAAGACTTGAATCTTCATCAACACCGCTGTGGAAACCTTAAATCTCGCATAATAATACTTCATTTCTTTTAATTTTTGGGTGGGATGTAAAAGGGTGTTTCGTCAAACTGCGGCTGCAGTCGACTTGATCTTCAAGTCCAGGAATGTCATCTTATAATGCAACCCGTAAACTCATCACTTTAACAACAGAAGTTCATCAGTGAGTCAGCTACACTCAGCTCACATCCCTCGAAACTATTTCCTTGCAGTCAGTTTTAATATTCTGAAATCCCGCATAACAGCGTTGAAATATAACGAATTCCATGTTACAGCATCGCGTATGGAAAGTTTAAACAAAGTCTGATAGCCAAGAAATTTCCCGATTTTATAGAACCCTAAGCCTAGTAACGTGTTCGCCAAAGCTCGCCACTGCAAGCCCAGTCCAGCCCAAACCTTCACGTACATTGTATGCGATATTTTCTTACTATTCAACGCCTAGATCTAAAACACATTTTCCTGTCTTAAGGCTCCCCGCCCAAAACTGTGCGCCCATTTCCTCCATTCTTTCTACGTAGACCCCGCACCTCATCCACCTTCACTTCGTCACCGCAACAATATCAGTCAACCAGTACTCATTATGGATGGTCATTATAAACGTCGGCAAAAGATACAATAACAATACAGAGAAAACTGTGATGCCTACGGAAGTGGCAATCTGTCCTGTAAAAACAAAACATGCTTTATTAAGACAAGTGCCCTGGTAGCGGGTAGGAAGTAGACGAGCGACTGGCGGTTACATTTGTCAGTGGAAGGGGATGAGAACAAAGGGCACATTGTGTTGGCTGCCCCTACAGTGGGCCTGGTCTGCGCCCTCGCAAGCACCATTCTTTGCTCTGTCGGACTCAAATCATACTCGTCCTACATCCAAATTTAACCGACAGGCCCTTTTCGTTTATGTCACAACTGAACACTATTCCTAAAATGATACCACGAGCGCCGGACAGTAAATGCATATCAGTGACAGTGATTACATAACGGAAATTCGTCCCTGTGGGATTAGCGTTTCCACGGGTGAAGCAAAACCTTGGCGGCCACAGTTCTGAAGATGATGTGGAGGTTGAAACAGTTACGAGAACTGATAAGACAGGGAGAGCAAGGACTTCTATCGGCAGGGAACAGAAAAGCTCGCGAGGCAGAGGCAATGCCGAAGTATAGTGGCATAGAAGTGCAATTCATTCTGAATTTTTCTAATTAGAACATGAAAATAAGGAACTCAGAAGATATGCGATGTGAACTTCCTGTCCCATCGACCCTCAAATATATTGGAATTACTTAAACTATATGAATAAACTGATATTTTACTCATCATTACATTATGGATTACCAGACTTCTACTTACAGCATCAGTTAGCTGTTGAAGAAAGTGAGGTCGACACTTGGGCTCAGAATATTTTAACCCAAGAAAGTGGAAGTAACGCAGGTTGGAGAAACCACTTAATGTGGAGCTTTGTAATTTTACTCTTCGCCAAATATGATTAGAGCGGGGCCGGCAAACCTTATTGGAGGCGCGTGGCCAAATTGTCTATAAATTCGAAGAATTTTTTTCGTGTCACATGGAAATTTTGAAGAGCAAAATAAGGTCTTGGAGCCTTCCATAATTATTATTAATTACTGTAAAACTAAAACTCCGTGGCCTTAGTCCACACGCGAACTATACCGACAGAGCGGCCGCCGCCGGTCGGCGAAGTTAGTGCCAACTTTTGCGGATAGAGGGGTGTCACGTGGTTAGCGCAACGGGTCCCCACAGCCGTTAATCTCAGTTTTCTAGACCTGGAGCCGCTACTTTTTTCTTTCAAGTAGCTCCTCAATTGACCTCACGAGGCTGAGTGGACCCCGTTCCAGACCCACTACTACTCAGAAAATCTGGTAGCGCCGGGGATCG
>Ga0131853_10012171_pt1 | contig 15755 bp, 13 predicted proteins | sample TergutLab28metaG_FD_92764 | JGI IMG/M metagenome (GOLD analysis project Ga0131853, IMG submission 92764) | Labiotermes labralis P1 segment gut microbial communities from Petit-Saut dam, French Guiana - Lab288 P1 (version 2) (version 2) | ecosystem: Host-associated > Arthropoda: Insects >...
CTGATACCTGTACACTGATACCTGTACACTGATATTTCGAACAAAACGGTTACCCCATACGTCGGGATCTTCACTAGGACTGGCACCGCAGGTTCTATTGAAACGTTGGTACGTATCTGCTAGACTGTACGGAGTCACATCCTTGAAGACAGTATCATATTCGTAATTACAGCTGTGACGAGCACGAGACTCACACACGTACCGCTGAGTCTGAGGACAACTTTAAGTTGCATGAAAAATAAGTATTTGGGTTGTCTGGTTCTGAAAATTGCCGTTTGGTGCTATACAGTACGTTTTGTCTGGTGGCGACTGGTTTAGCGTGTCGGAGGAACACATTGCCATTGTTTTCGTGAATACTCGTATGTATGGTCATGAACTTAGGAACTTCAAATTTTGCTGTCCGTCTGTGCGATATCATATGTGAAAGAGGCAGATTGTCACATAGAGTGTAGTCCAATAATAATAACAATAATAATATTAATAATAAATGGAAAAACAAAGTAAAGCATGGGCAGAACATCAGAAATATAGACAGACAGTTTATTAGTGAAGAAGACACGTTCCTCTGGCTATCGAAGGGAGACCTAAAAGCAGAAACTGAAAGTGAATTAGTGGCAGCACAAGACCAGGCGCTACAAACAAAATGTTTTGCGACAAAAATATTGAACAAAGAGATAGCAAGTGCAGACTTTGCCAACAATTTGACGAGACAATAGACCACATAATATCATCATGCCCAATACTGTCAAAAGAACAGTACATCGTAAAAAGACATGATAGTGTGTGTGTGCACAACTACACATCAACATATGCAAGGAAAGTGGGGTACAATTGGACAAAATACACTGGTATGAACATGTGCCAAAATCAGTATAAACAAGTCAAGGAGGCAAGGTAACCGTATTGTGGAATCAACAAATACAATCTGACAGAAATATCCCTAACAACAAACCGGATGTTATAATTCGTGATATTGAAAAAGGAATATGTATGTTACTAACCGTTGCAATCTCAGGAGACAGAAATGTGATCAAAAAAGAAGCCGACAAGATTCTAATATAAAAAAGACCTTACGATAGACATACAGCGCATGTGGAATGTAAAAACAAAGGTGATACCAGTAATAATAGGGGCGACAGGGACTATTTCAAAGTAATTCAGACAATACGTGAGCAACAAACCAGGAAAACATGAAGTCAAGGAACTACAGAAAACAGTCATATTGGGCACTGCACAGTACTTCGGAAAGTACTAATGTAAAAATACAATAGATTCAACACTGAAACTAACGATATAAGCACCAAGAACAGTAGCAACAGAATAGCTGCAACACTGTGTTCCCTAGGGACATAGCTTGTCTCAGGAATACAAGTAAAAACACTCTGCATAAAGGATATGATGATAATGATGATGATGATTATGATAATAATAATAATAATACATATATACAAATGCAGAAGTCTGTAATTCTTGGCACATGTTCAATTGTAAGAAACTTTTTAAACTACAAATAAGACCACCGAGCCTAATACTGTTGATTACTACATCCCAGGATAGGTGAATTTTTTTCCAGCCAAAGCTGAGAAGTGAGAAATTCGGAAATAATAATAATAATAATTTCAAAATCACTCAGACATTACCTGAGCAACGTAACGGGAAAGCAGGAAATTAAGGAACTGCAAAAAAAAACAGCAGTACTGGGCACTGCACACACACTACGGAAAGTGCGAATGTGGAATCACAAAACATATTTGACGGGCGAAATAACATGACATGTAGCACAAACTGTAAATACAGGACAGCTGCAACACTATGTACTATAGAAACACGGGTTTTTCAGGTATACAATTGTAAATACCTACACAAAGGTGATAACACGATTGATGATGATGATTATGATAATAATAATAATTTTGTTTTTAGACTAATTTTTATAAAATTTTTTAGCACTTCGCGGAGTGGGGTTTCTGTTTCCTCATGTTTGTGTATCTGTTTCACATGCAGTTCCTAACTTACTGATAACTGATACGTCGGCAGCAGAGCGTCTGCCGTGGTTGGTGTTATTGCTTTATGTGGCTTCAATGCGTTTATTTGGTTACCAACTTGCCATATATCTCATGCAGTTTACAAGTACGATGTACGATTTGCACTTTAAAGGAATATTGATAACATTTTTCGTTATATTTTGGAAAGCTGGTGTGAATTTGAAGAACGTGAGCTCACAACGTTAGTGACTGGAAAGGAAAAGTTGAAAGTGCTCCTTCTGTCGTTGTTAATTGTTGGTCTGTTTATTTCCTGGAGAAGGGTTAGGTGGTTTTACCGTGGCATATCTGAGATATTTGCTGTGCGCTGGATATTCTCCGAAGTTGCGCCGTCATTTACGGATTTCATAAGTGCGTGTATGTCGCCTGTTCTCTCTGTCATATGCTGTGACAATCGGTCAGAAAATAAGTTGACGTTGCTTATATTGTGCTTTCTTTACCTGCAACTGTTATAATGCCGTTCTGATTTAATTGTGCTACCCTCCCACCGATTGTGCGCATAGTTCCAGCCAAACGTCAGACGTTTTTTCTCTTCTACCCCTCTTCACAGAGGGGACCGCGGTAACACAGTGGTTAAGGTGCTATGCTACAAATCGGAAGGTCCCTGCTTGGATCCCAGTTGGTGTCATTGGAATTTTTCATTGACCTAAAACCCTTCCGATCGCACTATGGCCCTGGGGTCGACCCAGCCTCTTAACAGAAATGAGTACTAGGAGCATTTCCTGGGGGTAAAGGCGGCCGGTGCATAAGGCTGACAACCTTACCACCATCCTGTGCCGTTGTCATGTAATCTAGGAACCTTAACTTCCTGGAACCCTCTGGGCCACTCCAGACCTGTATTGGGATTGCTTTACCTTACCCCTGTTCACAGAAGCTCGCCACGTTCTGTATCAGCCGTGATGTCACAGCTGTTCCCATATGGCGATCATATTTAAATTTGAGAATGCCAGATTTTTTTCTTCAGCGCTGAAACATTATATTCGACGGGCGATAAATTTCCTAGATATAACCTTAGTCGTTGCAGGTTTAGTTATCTCGTACGAAAGGGCGTGCTGTGCAAATTTATCGTCTGACCGATTCTCTCAATGTATCTGTCTTGAATGTTACATAAAGAACGCGAGTTTTTTAGGTCGTCTCTCTTCAGAGTCGTACGCAGCATGTGTTGGTAGTTGTATACAGGCGTTTCGTTACAGATAAGCTGTTCCGAAACTTCGGTAAAGAACTGCCGACATTTGCTGCGTAACGACTCTGAAGAGCCGAGACATCACCCGCACCGCGGCGAAATCTTAAACCTCGCAAGCATTTAGAGGTGTGGGCTAATTTTTGACATTCGAGGTAAAAAAGGGTAAAAAGGTAAAGCAGTCCCATTACAGGCCTGAACAGGCCAAAAGGGTTCCAGGAAGTTAAGGTTCCCAGACTTCGTGACAACGGCACAGGAAATGCACCTGGTACTCATTTATTTAGAGGCTGAGTCGACCGCAGGGCCATACTGCTATCGGAAGAATTTTATGTCAATGAAAAATACACTGACACCAGCTGGGATCGAATCTGCGACCTTCCGATTTGTAGCACAGCACCTTAGCCACTGTGCCACCACGGTCCCCGATAAAAAGGTTAGGGACTGAAAATGTTGTGCATTGTGAGACGTGAGACCGTGTAGTTTGGCTGACTGATGCGTTTTAGAGGAACTTATTTATTACACTGTACGATATCGTATCCTAAAACGTAACATTTTATAAATCGATCTGTAGGCGGTTGTGACTTGTATAAACCACATAGCGTTTCACGTTACCATTTATGCTTTGCATTGTACAAACTCACAGTGTACGTTATATTGCAGTGAAATTAGTACAAATTTTACGATCATCATTATTGTCGCTGTTGTGTGATTACTGACAAACGCTAAAATATTTGCTTGTAAACGCGACTTCCTGTTAGCTGCTGTAAGCGAACTACCGTACATGTTCAGTATCCTTGTAGAAATCAATTCAATACACAAGATAAGTGTCTTAAATCGAAGCTCTTTATGTCTGTCTTTGTTACACACTATTATTTTGCATGCTCTGTATTTTGGTTCCTATATGTCGTAAACCATATATTCAGAGAATGCATTGCGAATTGACGTATGCTTGCATGAAGACGTCGCAGTATATTTGACGGTAATTATTGCTGTTCTGTGTACTTTACTTCACGTACAACTCCAGCGACCCCTCAATCATTGAGACAGAAAGACGTTTTCCGTAATTATTTTCATGCCCCTCTGCGCTGATATTGTCATGTCGTGCAGAACAGCTTCCCCTTTTCACACAAACTGCAATAATTAAATTTCTCCTAAGTTGGTATGCACTACCTAACGGCGTTTTTCAATAACATTTGTAGTGTGTCGCGGTGGCGGAACATGGCGTGTGTATGCGCAATGCCATTAATTTCAGCGCGCAACCTTACAACACGTAAGTGACGTGTATCCTGTGTGGTCTGTCCTAATAATGCGGGGGTTCCTATTGAGCTCTGGCCTGCATGTATTTGTACTGTAGACAAGGCTGCAATAATATTAGGTCGCTCGCGCCATTTGTGTTAAGGGATTTCAATGCCACATTCTGAAACCAGGTTTCAGTATGAATGGAACCTGGTAACTGGAAGGAAGTGAAGTGAAACAGAGGTTGCAGCCAGAAATTACAAGGCACAGGAATGTGGAAGACCAAATTAGTATTAGTAGCGGATCGCAGAAAAGGCTCATAATTCTGTGTGGTTTGGTTTAAGCAAAATGAAGAAAAAGAAGAAGAAGAAAAAGAAGGAGGAGGAGGAGGAGGGGATTTGGACGATTATTAGAACGAAGTTTTCTTCTAGGCTTTCATTCTTCTGGGATGTTGCGCGACTCAGATTGACAACTGATTACCGACGTTTCAGGACACCTATTGTTCCACTTTAAAGATTTGACCGATGGGCTGTCTCGAAACTTCAGTAAACAGCTGCCAATCTACGCAGCGCATCGTCCGAGAAGAACAGTGGCGTCAACTGCACCAAGGCGGAATCCTTTAATTTCTCAATCTTGCTTTGAATTAAGTTTCAGCTGCTTACGTAGACTTGGTTTCCCGAATTTGATTAGGCAGGCGGAGCTGTCCTTGCTTAGAGACTGAACCCGCCTCTGAGGAAAAGAATCGCTGACAGATCGGAAAAAAATAAACACATATATAAGCTGTGTACAGGATGGAACGTATTGCGTCTGTAGGCCAAGTTTTGTTTTAGAGTTTTGGGTTATGTACATTACGTCATAAATAGTAAGTAGAATCCAGTGAGATATCTTGAGGGAATTCTGCAAACAGAGAGGGCTCGAGTGAAGAACCCAATGTGGAAGGTTTGGCTGTAGGCGCGAATGACACCACGGATAGCAGTCGAACATGAATTTACCTAAATAATATTTAAATATCTAATTTGTGCATGACAGGAAACACATTTTGTCTCCAGTAGAACGGCACATCGGTTAATCCCCTGTCCCAAAATAATCGCTGTTTAAACGCAAGATTGCACGAGACCCACAAGCATCACTGTAACTTGCGGAAAACATTCAGCGCTGTTGAAGAATAAAAGACCAACTTGATGTCACTTGCTATTTTATTTCACTTCTTATGTACTCAACATGTTTCGGACATTAATATATTCATCATCAGGAGCTTGCGACTGTGCTGTTGAATTACCACATTGGTCGTTTTGTTCTCGGTTCGTTGTGTGTTGGAGATTAATGTCCGAAACATGTTGAGTACATAAGAAGTGAAATAAAATAGCAAGAGACATCAAGTTGGTCTTTTATTCTTAAACTATTACAATGATGCGCGGTCCAATAAACATTACATTCAGCGCTGTCTAACCCACGCAAGTGTCACGCATACTGTAATTTACAAGAGTTAACATTTGCCCGTCAAATACATTGATGCATATACTAGACGATCCAAGGTGAGATTTCCAGGAAGGACAAGTTTTTCTTCTTCAAAACACCCACACTGGTTCTGGGTCGCATTCTGCTGCCTGTAATGTGGACACCGGCAATAAAGCGGTCGGGGACATGAATTTGACCTCTTACCTCCATCTAGTGCCGAAGTTAAAAATGAATGGAGCCGCGCCGCTGCTGTCTCCACACGCTTTTTTTTTTTGGCGTTTGCCCTGTTACTGCTGTATAAACAGTCATGGGCCTGTTGTTATATACAGATGCTTTCCTTATCACACCAGTTTCACATAATGCTGTATGGAAGTTTTCGAGGGCTTGTTTTGCTACTACTACTACTTCCGTTGTGTCGATGTCTCGTACAGGGTTATTCGAAACGATTGTCGGGGTTTTAACAACTTGTCATACACAGTACACTTGAGATAGCAGTATATGTATTTTTTTATTTAATAGACCAATACTCCAAGTTTTTGTTACATACCTTACAGGTGCTCTGTATGTGCACGCTTTGTGATTCTACAAACATCAACACGATAATCGAGTTCGTTCCAAACTGTTTGTAGCATGTCAGCGGTGATGGTTTCAATGGCGGTTCTGATTCCTACCTTCAGTTCCGGGATACTTGCGGGAAGAGGAGGAACATAAACCTGATCCTTGACGTAACTTCATGGAAAGAAATAACATGGGGTTGCATCTGGAGAACGAGGTTGTTAAAACCCCGACAATCATTTCGAATAACCCCGTACAGAGGCGTGGAAGGAAAGTTCATCGTACAGAAAATTTAGCAGCGTATGTGATCGATTTGTGAAACCTTCGTGCTAATTTAAGAAGGGTCAAAATACTACTGATGTTTCATCGTTACGGGGTGTGTTGATTGTGCGTCCAAGTCGAGCGTTTGGAGGAGAGCGCTGGAAGGGGCAGTCAGTTCGCAGCTTCGCCGCACCGTGCTATTGTGGTGGAGTGAATCGTTTCGCTATAAAATCACTGCTTAACACGCGATGCTGTAAGGTTCGTTATATTTACAACTCCCTTCCAGTTAATTGGCTTGTAAAGAGTTTGTATCGTGTACAGTCAGTGGCACGCGCAGTATGAAAGACCGCAGGTTTGGGACGAGTCAAAACTGCTGCGATGTTTGACCATGTTCATTGTTAAATGTTTAAATACGCGACACAACGTAATATTCCTGAAGGTTTTATTCTTCAGAAGCACCGTTGGGAGAATCTCCAAATCCCGCACAGTCCATGATTTATCCTACTCTTAATATATCTGATTCATTATGGTACATTATTTATAGATTTTCGTAACTTTGTGTAATGAGGCTGTAATGTGTAAAATCGAAAGGTTTCTTTCTTCTCATATTAAATTCTCGATATAGTGGACACAGTTATACGGGTCGTTGAAAGAGAGTGGCTTCACAACAGGGTGGTGGAAAGAGTGCGCTATAATTTATGTAAAGAATGGTAAAGTGCATCCTTGTACAGGCACTGAGGATCTGTACGGGCCATACGGCCCATAGGGGGTGTAGAGGTATAGCCCTACTCCTTCTTGACCACGGCACTAAAAGGGGGTGAGAGGTCATCATCAAGCCCCGGCCGCTCTTTGCCCCAGGGAAAGACCCGGTACCCCTTTTATAGGAGGCTGGCTGGACCCCAGGGCCTGCCTGGACTTATGCGGAAAATCTTGCCCCCACCGGGATTCTATCCCCGGACCGTCCAGCCCGTAGCCATTCGCTGCCCGGCCCACTACTATTTATGTACGAGAGGATGAAAGAAAGGAAATAAATGAAGCAGGAAGAAGTTGCGTATGACGTGTCCAACTTCCGCTCCCTACAGTACGCAGTTAGTGATAAAATAAGGGATGTAAGAGGTGAGGCAAGTGACGCGCAGGACAGAAGTGATAACTGCGTACAGAAGTTTAGTCTGAGAGCTTGAAGGGCTGACACTGCTTGGGAGATACAAGCGTGGGTAGGATTATTTGACATTGGCGATATTACAGAAAGGGTTATATGAGAGGTTTTGCCACATATGAATGGCTCAGGGAAGCCAGTAGCGGCAGGCCTTTTACGAACGCTCTTAAAAACAGGAAGGTTACGTGTTACTAGGCGAATTGTTTGACTAACAGAGCGACCATTATCATCTGAAGAAATTGTACACCCCTTTTAGTTTCAGTGACATTCGCATTTAGGTTAGCGACTTGTGAATGTCGTTAATGTTTCAGGATCCCTTAGATCAGTGTTTCTCAACCGCCGGGCCGCGGCCCGGTACCGGGCCCCGGCATCAATTATACTGGGCCGCGAAAGTTTCTCCTGGACTTGATAACTAATTTAAATGTAATTTTATATTGTCAACATGCCACACCGTTCACATAATTGTACTAACACTCTTTATGATTATGCCGTAATTAATTATTAATACTTGTGTTAGTTTAATGTATGAACTTAAAAAATTTGGAAAGTTACTGACGAGTAAATCTGTTGGGACCGGGCCCTCGTCTTATGAGAATTTACCGTGTCGTGGTCTCACAAAGGTTGAGTAACACTGCCTTAGACAGTACTGTCTAGCCAGTCAAATACACTGGAGAATTACCGGGTACACCTGCAACAACCGGGTGTGTCCAGCAGCTCCGTGGTCATTTCTGCGCCACTTCAATCAAAATATTATAATTTCTTATGCAAGACGTTAGAGAGTTGTCTCTGTCATAGGCCATTATCAGCTGGCGCATTTTTTCTCAAAGTGTGCTACACTAACGATAATGGTACTGGGACGCTGACGTTTTTACTTACGCGTAGCCTTAATGATATGAGCAAATATGTGTCGTTACTGGAAACATATACGACTTTCTCCCGCCCTGCTGTCAGGGTATTAAACCGAAAATAATTTAATGGTAGTTGTGCCGGATTGCCGGATTAGAAGGTAACCGAAACAGTCGTTAATTTCTTGGCTCTTCTGTGTCGAATATGAAGATGTTCAGTCCGCTCTGAAACAAAATATTAAAATTGGAAGTATAAAATATTCACTCCAATCACAACTGTTTATTTCTCAAGGAAATCAACTGCGTGTTTCGGCTAATATATAGAGCCATCATCAGGCCGATTAGGAAAATCAGAAGGAAAAAAATTCAGAACTGTATAACTTATGTTTATTGGACTGTGCATCATCTTGATAGTTGAATAAAGAGAGATGCAGGCTTCAGCTTGCATCCGGATACCACATCACCCCAGCCAAACCACAACGTAACACCAACGCGCATCGAACCAGAGCAATACAACCCATGAAATAACTCAACAAATAAGTCGCAAGCTCCTGAGGATGGATGTATTAACATCCGAAACATGTTGAGCAGTAAATAATGCAATAAAAAAACAAGTGACATCAAGTTGGTCTCTCTTTATTCAACTGTATAACTGTTAAAGTTAGTATGCACCAGAGGATAGCTGTAGGAGGAAATCTTGTGTATTTGTACAGCACTGCAATTTGAATCAGATATGTGTGTTGTCTCCTTGACCGCCAGCTAATTTTTGTTTCTATAAATATCGGTTTATTTTAAGCGTGTACTTAAACACTCAGTACAAATGATACTGGTCCAATGGTCTGGTCCGTTTCGGGTTTGAATCTCGTCTGCGGCAAAGGACTTTTATCTGTTCCGGTTCCTCCAGATCGGTTCTGGGGCCCACCCAGTCCCATGTGCAATGGAAAGTTCAGATTCTTTCTCCTGGGGTAAAGCGCCCATTCACCTGGAGCTAGTACCGAGGTTAGAATTCACGGAGCCATAGATTTACTCCCGATATGTGTATTTAGGGGTTGGACACAAACAGCTGTACTTACTCATACGTGTAGCATTAGACTAGACGTCTTCCACTGTTTTCATACCTAATGCGGTTCCATTCTAATAATCATAGAGGTTTAACTTCTTGAAATAATAAATTTTTTATTAAGACAGGAAAAGGAAATTCCAACTTACAGAGTCTGTCAGTCCGTAGCCTGTGTCTGTGTTTGTAAGGCTTTGAATAATGTAGTCATGTTGTTTCCGTCCCTTTGTTCCTTTACAAATGCTGTCTCTCGAGTATAAAATACTTTCCCTTTCATTTGATACTGTATTCCACATCCCTGAACTGCACTTAGTTTTCAACGTAAGACGGCGTAACGTGTTTCATAGGCCTATTGGTGTCACATTTATCATGTAGGGAAATGACGTCACAAACCTATAAATGTAAACACTAATCATGTCATATGTAGGGAACTTGGCGGACTCCATCACGGAATATTTCTCACGAAATAGTGGAGTTCATGCGAACTTTATTGGTATTCTTATAATTAAACTAGCGAGATACACTAATTTCTCAAATTTATTTTTGGAATGGAACTCTACATGTTTCAGACAATTTCTCTGTCCATCATCAGGAATCTATAACTGTACACACAGGAACAGTTATATGTCAAACAGGTTTTGGTGACTGCTTGCTAGCAAGCAGTCACCAAAACCGAAACATGTAGAATTCCATTCCAAAAGTAAATTTGAGAAATTAGTGTATCTCGCTGGTTTTATTATAAGAATATATCACGATGCACGGTCCTCTCTGAATGTCAGATTTATTAGAATTTTCTGGAGTCTGGTGTTTAATATATGTCTAATGCCGTCCTACCTAAATGATGGCTTGACATCCATCAAGTTTCCTCGGGGAAAGACACTTGAACTATATGGTAGAATTTCGCTTCCACCAGCCAAACAGATTTGGCAAATCTGATTTCAACAAGGACTCAAGGATTTATAAACGATCGCTTGATTCAATCCCAATTTGGACAAAAGTGAAATATATATTCTGTTCTGTAAAACTAAATATCATGTAACAATAATTAACAAAATAATAAACACAGAACTAAATCAGTCAAGCCTTGTCGAAGTGTCATACACGTTATTTAAATAATTAAATTACTCTTTCTGTCTCTATAAATCAAAACGCGTAAATTTGGAATAATATCTAATTTAATTACCAAACTGCTCAACTCGAAATGAAGTGAATTTAGAATACCAGTCAATATGCCTTAACTTGAATAAACAGTAGACGGTACAGCATCGTAGTATCGTTACAACAAACTTTGTAATAATTGTATTCAATCACTTATTCCTTCAACTGTAGATACGTGACGCCGACAACAAATTTGTAGCGAGTGAGGCCGTTTACCGGGTTGCTCTAAGCTTTGTAGAGTGGAGCTGACAGGTCATGCATTGCTAAAAGTATAATGATCTGATCAAGTCACTGCCGGGTTCAGGCTGGTTGGTATTGCTGGCTTCAGCGGTTGTGACTGATCGATCTCTTCCTGAATTCAAGTATTAAAATTTCAAATTTACTATCTAATACAAAAACATCGGTAAATCTAACATGAATTACGTATGTATGGTTAGGTGTAACTTCTGTTAATGCAAATGCTACATTTCGTACCGAATTATTACTATGTTTAAGGTACAACGACTTAAGTACCTGGCTTAAATTCTTAAAAATGAGCATAAACGTAAGGGAACATGACATTTGAAACTTGAGGATTGTTTGAGAGTGCATCTTCCTCATGAAATAATGTAAAATGCAAACTTGATGCAACTAGGTAATTTTATTGATGTATTCTTAGCTAGATATATTTCGGGTACATACGCCCATCATCAGGAGCACTGGATGTGCAGTTGCAGCAGATGGTTTTCTGCACCGAGTTTTTGGATGGGTGGTGGTCTTGAGAGCCGCTGCGGCCGCTGTGTAGGTCGTGTGTACGGTGCGGATGGTTCCGTGCACCATCCGCTCTCAAGACCACCACCCATCCAAAAACTCGGTGCAGAAAACCATCTGCTGCAACTGAACATCCAATGTTCCTGATGATGAGCCTTTGCTCCCGAAACATGTCGAGCTAAGAATACATCAATAAAATTACCTCTTTGCATCAAGTTGGCATTTCACATTATTTCATGGCGTTTGGAATCTTATAGAAAATGTGTAATGCCTACAGACGTTTGTGAATTTGCATTGCGGCTCCACAGAAAACGTAGCTGTTTGCGATGCAAATGAAAGTAACCGAACTTCCTTTTGTAATAATGAGAGTGAATTGTGAAGTTGCTTTCATTGTCATGATTGTATTGTAACACGTCACATTCCACACCCCTGCCTTGACGCGCCTCTCCTTGTCCAGTGTCTCAATTAACATTTCAATAGTTCGAATTTTGGAGGGCTGTATTAACATTTTCTTTATATTCAGGCTTTTTATAAAACAGAACACAACTACAAAGAACATTTGTAACATGTTTATCTCAGTATTTAACCAACTTGATGCACAAAATTTGTTTCACAATAAGTTTTATTTCATGTTTATACATGTTTCGAGCACATGTGCTTGAAACGTGTAGAGGCATGAAATAAAACTTATTGTGAAACAAATTTTGTGCATCAAGTTGATTAAATACTTAGATAAATATACTGCGATGCACGGTGAACAAAACGTCAAAATTTGTAACAAGTGTTTGTGATGAGGCAGTCACGGCCCTGACTACGAATATTAGTACTGAAGTTGCGAAGGAACAAGCTGCCTCCATCTTCAGGGTGTAAAATTCTATTAGTCTAACTTTAAGTTCGAGACTGCAGTTTGTCCGAAACGTCGGTAAATATGTATATCACTAAGTGTTGTCACATACAAAAATTCAGAACTATATGTTTATGTTGGTTGTTGTAACGTTTTTAACTGCTACGAATACATAATGTCATGAATTTATTTATCACGAAGTATACAATATACGTATCCATGTAATGAAAACCAACTTGATGCACTATTTATTCTCAGTTCATTTCTTCAGTCAACCTCTACATGTTTCGGACATATTTGTAGCCCATCATCAGATGGCATACTGTGTATATACAATTGGTAGGTGTGTTGCTTTTTAGTTGACTGTCTATTGGCCGGGTTGGAATGGGACATATCTCGGGTTCTTGAATACAGCATTCTGATCATTTTAGCGTCATTCTGCATAGCGGTCCAATTCTTACAGCATTGACATGCGGTATGTCCTATTTTATGTAACTTTTGTGAATGCTTTGCATATTCCATACTCTAAGCGGTTTATCCTTCTGCATCCCTATCATGCTTCTAATGGACACAACACATATTAATCACCGGAACTTTAGCGCAAGCTGTCGGGTCCCATCTGGAAGCTCTCCGGAGCTGGCAGTCTGAGAAGCTCAGTTAATCTTAGTCTCAACGCCGGAGTAAAACAAAGATCCCTTCAGTGACATCTTAAGACATTGGGCTCCCTGTGCCCGTATACAGGTCCTTTTGAAATTAAAATACCTAATTTGCAGAAATGTTAGTTTCAGTACCTGCAATTGTTCAGGTCCCAACCTAATATGAAACACACCGAGTTTCAGTAACAGCGATCTACCAGTTTTCTGGCTTCCGCCGTTGTGCACTAGAGGCCTTGGTCTTCCGGAATGTTACTTGCCATGTGTTGGTAGATCTCCAGTTGAAATGTGATGGCACATGGCGACGCACGGGAGGGGAAGTGAAGGGGAAACTGGCGAGTGGAGTGGGTAGCCAGTACCCTTCACACTACCTCGGAACATGGTTTATCCAGCATTACTACCGCTCATGCGCACACCTCGGCTGTCAGTAGTCGACTGAACTGACGCCCCCGCCTATTTAAATGGACTCGTCTTTTTCGCTGAAAGGCGAAATCTTGTTTCTGTGCTTGTGCCATCACATTTCAACTGGTCTCTACCTGTTTACCGCCTTTTCGGGATAGTCTGTTCCTTGAAGATTGGAGCGAGAGACTGTCAGGAAGAGTGAGCGAACTTCTGCCAACGTACGCCGCCTAATATCGTAGAAGGTGGAAGTCCTCAGATATCAGCCAGTTGATTCTCTTTAGAAAACAATCGCTGTTTGAAATGACACAAAGCACACAAATACGCCCTTCAGCGAACGCGGGGGAATTAATACAACGTCAGTGTTAATACATATTGCAACAACTGTGCTGTACAACTATTGTATGTACCAGCATGTTTCAACACTAAGTAACATATATTTTGTCCACTTTATTTATATAAGTGCCTCGCATGGTTTCCACATTAAACAAAGAATGCTTTTCTCTACAAAATTCACGTTTTGGAAAGAGGGTTACTTTGTTCTCAGTGAAGTACGAACTGTTTCTGTGTATATTGTAGATGTATTTGTTTGCTCAAAAGTTTGGAGGGCTTAATATGAGTGTCTTTTATTGACAGGTTTTAGTCGTACGTAAGTTCAGTATACAAGTATCAACTTTTGGTTTGATAAATTTGATGTCTGTGTGACGGTGCATCTCTAATGCAATGGCATAAACAACCAAATAGATGCAACAGTAACAATTTATTAGTTATTTCAATCAGATCAACATGTTTAAGGCGTAATTTCGCCCATCGTCAGTAGCACTAGACTGTGTTTACAGCTAGAGGTATAATGCACCGAAGAAGTTGTCTGTTAACGACAGGGTCACCAGCAGGCAACTTCCTCGGTGCATTATACCACAAGCTGTAAACACAGTCTGGTGCTCCTGAGGATGGGCGAAATTATCGCCCGAAACATGTTGAGCTGATTGAAATTACTAATAAATTGTTATTGTTGCATCTATTTGGTTGTTTGTACTATTGTTCTAGGTTGATCTTTTCTGTCAAAATTAGGCCTAGGTCAGCCGAAATTTTGATGCTGTGTTATCTGTAATGAAACGATTTCGCATTTTCATTACACGACGTCACTTTCTATACCATTTGCACCATTGCGCGCTGTATCGACATCTTGTCTTTTAAACCAGATTAATTGCTCATATCTCTGAGTAATTTTTGATTGAGAGTACTGGTTAAATTATTTTGTAAGTGCAGGTATTCAGTTAAAATAAAAAATATATCTCATAATTTAATTACCCTCTTTGAGTTTTGTTCTTATGTAGTAGTAACGTCTTCCTTTAGCTGAGGTGTAATCGTAAAATAACTTCACTTCCGGTGCATTTCAGTGAAGTTAACGACGCGAGCGGAAGAAGTGTGCTTATTCGTGTTTATGCTCACTGTATATTAATTCTATGTAATGAGTATCTTAATGATCTGTTCTCTTCACCCAATATTGTTCGGGTGATCAAATCGAGAAGAATGAGATGGGCGGGGTATGTAGCACGTTTGGGGGGGGGAGAGGAGAGGTGTATACAGGAAACCTGAGGGAAATAGATCACTGTGAAGACCCAGGTATAGATGGGAAGATTATATTAAAATGTATCTTTTGGAAGTGGGATGTGGGTGCATGGACTGGATTGATCTGGCGCAGGTTAGGGACAGGTGGCAGACATTTGTGGATGCGGTAATGAACATGAGGGTTCCTTAAAATGCAGGGATTTCCTTGAGTAGCTGATAACCGGTTAGCTTCTCAAGAAGGATTCTGACCCATGGAGTAAGTAAGTAAATAAAAGGTAAAGCAGTCCCGTTACAGGTCTGGATGGGCCCAGAGGGTTCCAGGAAGTTAAGATTCCCAGATTTCGTGACAACGGCACGGGATGGTAGTAGGTTGTCAGTCTTACGCACCGGCCGCCTTTACCCCGAGGAAATACTCCTGGTGCTCATTTATTTAGAGTATGAGTCGACCCCAGGGCCATAGTGCGATCGGAAGAATTTTATGTCAATAAAAAATCCACTGACACCATCTGGGATCGAACCAGCGACCTTCCGATTTGTAGTACAGCCTTAACCACTGTGTTACCGCGGTCCCCAAGTAAGTAAGTAAGTA
>Ga0131853_10012173_pt1 | contig 15753 bp, 11 predicted proteins | sample TergutLab28metaG_FD_92764 | JGI IMG/M metagenome (GOLD analysis project Ga0131853, IMG submission 92764) | Labiotermes labralis P1 segment gut microbial communities from Petit-Saut dam, French Guiana - Lab288 P1 (version 2) (version 2) | ecosystem: Host-associated > Arthropoda: Insects >...
TAACGAGGAGCTAAATGATTTGTACTCCTCACCCAATATTGTGCGGGTGATAAAATCGAGAAGAATGAGATGGGCTGGGCATGTGGCGCGTATGGGTGAGGAGAGGGGGTGTATAGAGTCTTGGTGGGGAAGCCGGAGGGAAAGAGACCACTGGGGAGGCCTAGGCGTAGATGGGTGGATAATATTAGTATGGATCTCCAGGAGGTGGGATGTGGGGATATGGACTGGATTGGGCTGGCCCAGGATAGAGATAGGTGGCAGACGCTTGTGAGTGCGGTAATGAACCTTCGGGTTCCGTGAAATGCGGGTAATTTCTTGACTAGCTGCAAACCAGTTAGCTTCTCAAGAAGGACTCTGCACCATGGAGTAAGTATAAGTAAGTATACTTAATTCTGACAGAATATCGTAGACTCGGATAGTGATCGCGAATACGATAAACTGAATATGAAATGTGGCTCAGTTAAATTGCCCACACACAGCTGCAAACACAATCAATATAAGGAGTAACTACAAATTACAGGGACCCCCAGAACACTAATTCCCTTCAAAATTTAGATTTCACACGTTTGACGGCATTTGTTGTTCTCACAGCGGTGCTAATGAAGATTTCAGTCTTATGAAATCTGACGCCGTGTAGATTGTTTTAGGCACTAAGGTTCAGAGGGAGCTTGCTGCCTCCATGTGAGTGGTAGTTCAGAAAGACTCTTCCACTTCTTGACCTACTCTGGAGTTAGAGTCAGCAATCTCCTCCGAATCGTTGGAACTTATATAAAAATGTACACGGGATCACGTACCGGAAAACTTGATTTATTTTATTTTTCAATACGACGATAATGTATTTAGTCATTTATTTGAAAATAAAAGCAAGAGGAAATTTCCATTACCAATATCGAGTACAGATGTGAGAAAGAATTACATTTTCGAGGGCGATAAATTACCCTCAGGTCTATCCTTATGTGTTGGTCTGCTCTTCCCAACGTTTCTGGATTTTCTTGATACATAATATTGCCTAGGAATGCCCTAATTTAGCACCCTACCGCCACGAAATGGCAACATACGCCTCTTGAACTCCACAAGTCTATTACTGTCGCTCAGTCTCGCACTTTTCATAGGTACGCCTACAATTACTGACGATTGTTCATTTAGAATTAAGGCACGTTTATTTCGACTTACAGAAATATTAGACCTGAAAGCATAACACAGACACACAGGACGAACCGCAAAATACGTTCACTTAATTAGATTAAGAGACTTCCTTACCAATATTTTTGTGCTTTTCTTATGTCCCTCATCCTTCTTTTCAATCTTAAAACAAGACCGGGTGTCCTGCTTGTATTACTGAGATCAGATCACAACAATTACTTCTGTAGGATCATAACAAAATGTCACCATGGGTCACTTTCATGTCAGGAACACATACATGCAACCCAGCTGCAGAACATTATATCCCGGGAGCAGAAGAACAGTTGGCGGAGTCAATTTCCGCTATCGACCCCTCGGAGAAGTGCTCCCAGCAATACTTCTGCTGATCCTACATCATCTTTCCAGGGCCCATCTCACAGCAACATATGCAGTCTCCACTACAAAAACTTTGCTTAGCGAAGAGAGCGTGACATCTGTCATTTAAGTTCCGTTATGATACAAATCTCTCCCAACTTAAAAGATATTCTTGCTATCGAAACCGCAAATTATTTGCAATAATCAAAAGTAGGATATCATTTGTGATTGATACCGAAAAAGCTATTGTAAGTCTACAGTTACATTTGTGGATCTGCATTACGTAGGTACTCGGTTTGCTTTCGGCCGAGCTGGTAACTTCATTTTCGTAGCTTAATGGTTTCCAGGTTACCATCTACTGCAAATACGACATAACTGCCTCCTTCCAAATACGCACCTACCTATCTCCACAATAATTTTTTCTAACTAAAAGCTTCACATCTTGTATAGTTAAGTAACATATAAGCAATGATCAATGTTACTGTCAATTATGGAGTAAAAGGGCAAAGTAAGTCAAGCACAACTAGTTTATTGGTTAGGTGTTAATGAAACGACATGTTTCGGCCCACTCGGAGGCCATCATCAGGTTTACAAATTTCTAAGAGACTAAATATTGCTTGTGAGTGGCGGATGTTGAGATCTCATCATCAGGCCTGTAAATTTTATATGAGACATGAACTGCGTATGAGCAGGTAAGGCGGTGGACGTGCGTTGGTATGTGCTATCCTGTCCGGGGGTCATTCCCCTTGGGCACTGCCGTTGTTGGCGTTGGCATTACAGGCCTGATGATGAGATCTCAACATCCGCCACTCACAAGCAATATTTAGTCTCTTAGAAATTTGTAAACCTGATAACGGCCTCCGAGTAGGCCGAAACATGTCGTTTCATTAACACCTAACCAATAAACTGGTTGTGTTTCACTTACTTTGCTCTTTTACTTCATTGTTACACACATAAACGGGGATGCCTCAACTAAAGATGTCAATTATAGAGTTTACTTCTTTCCTTGTTAAATAATCTCCAAAAATTTGGAAGTTACACAGGGTCTAAGCACCTCGTCATAGGGGGCTAAGAAACCCAAAACCCCATGAATTCTTAATAATGACGCAACACTGAGGCGACCTGCCGCATTCATCTCCGCTTCATCTCCAATGAAAGCGATACCAGCACTAATAAGAACACAGGAGCTAGTCCGGATGCAGTACATAGGAGAGAATTACCTCTCCCATCGTGGAACTGAAAAGCGGTTCTGTAGCCCAAAGCCGGTAACTGTACCGGCTGAAACGTTCATAACAAAAAAACATCACTGGTGCAAGGTTAAGAGAAATATGGCACGGAGAGAGAACGTAAACATTTCTACAGATTTTGTACGAAATAATACTTTTGGGTTTAAAGTTACAATCATAAAAATGGTGCGAACCTCTGAGGTCATATCCGATATTTACAGTATGCAAAATCTGTTCACAGTGCCGGCGTCATTTCAAAACATCATAGTTTTCTTAGTTCAGTTTACGATTTTTTACGGCAGATGACAGTGTACCCAGTGAAACCACATTGCTAATTAGTAATGTGGGTACACTATAATAAAAACTTCACGCAAAATCGGAAAGTCACTTTCTTTTTCAATCTCACACTGAAAGCCTAGATTCTGCAAATGTTTTAGGGGACAAATGGATGCGATGGGGCGCAATGCGACTATAAGGAAATTAAAGAAAAAATAAGATTGAGTTCAAACAGGAAATTGTTATTCTTCAGCACGACTCCAGCATGCAATAGGACTCCCACTGAATGCTAGTCTAAGCTTTGTTAGTCGGTAAATTGATGTGATTCGATTACCGGAGAACATTCAGATTAGACTGATATGTCCAAAATCTCGGAAATAAATTGGCGTAGTTGTGCTCCGACCACGCTCAACTTCCTCCTTTCTCCTCAGCATCTTCCACTAGCTCCTCCGTGATATTTCAGCGACAAGCCATCAAGCAAAGGTAATCGACAGTCGGTTATTGGAAACCAGTGAACCAATCCGCAGTGCTGCACCTGCTTGTAATCTGTGGTGAGAGGCTTATTCAATTCAGAGAATAAGAAAAATCGGGTTTGAATATCGAGGTAAAAGTGGTTTGTCCTTTTCTTCTTGATTTGATTCTTCCATCTAAAGAGCTTTCTATTGAGAGCGGATATCTTTTTACTGTAGGCGTGACAAAATATTTCCTCCATTTTGCTGCAACACCTCGCACACTGTGCTTATTTCACCGGACGGTAAATATGCTTATTTATCGGTGACTAATATTTCTGAATAATACACAGACCCAAGTACTCTAAACTAAATTAGGTTTAGTACAGAAGGTTTCGCGAAGAGACTGATGTAAATAAAACAATTTTTCATTAAAAATTGCTGTCATGTTGAATTTGACACCGTTTGATCTGGTAAAATTGTACCGTGAGGATTCTGCGTCGTCAGGATCCTCCCAAACGCCGAAATACGTCTACTAGGGGCTACACAGCGTCGCGCCTCAGGGGACAGAAAACTTTAGGAATTTATGTCTTAGTTTGAGTTGTTTTTTATGTGACTGGGAAATGCGATATTTCATTTTAAGGAAAATGATATTGACAGAGGATGCCTGAGAGCTGTGTGCTGACGAGAATACTGGGAACTAGGAGAAAGAAAGCAAACCAAAGATGAGAAAATTGCTTGGAGGGGAACTTCGTAATTTGCTTCCCTAAAGAATTATTATTACCCGAATAAATAAAACAATTGCATGGTCAGGATACACATATATCGAGCATGGGAGAGATGAAAAATAAATATATAATTTTAGTTGGAAAAAATAAAATAGTGAAACCACTTGGGAGACCTCACCATAGATGGAAATCAGAGTTGAAAATGATACCAGATAAATAGAATATGAGGGTATAGGCTTGAAATGTTCCACTGATGATGTGTTTCGAGCAATGTAATGAATGTTTGGGATTTAAAAGCGGAGAGTATCTCGTCTACATTAGCGACTCTCTAATTTCACGGGGAACCCTCCAATTCAATTTCCGTTGTTTGAAAAATCCTAACACTAATTTACGAATTTTATTACGTCACCCTCAGCGGTCCAAATATTCTCTTGGTACCCTCTTCCTAAGCACCTTCCATTATTTAGCGTTATTCACATTTTTGACATCGTTTCCCACCCAGTTAAAAAAAAAATTGGCCCAAAATATCGGTGAAATGCCACGAGGAAAACACCTACACAGTTGGGCCCGATTAACAGTACTAATGTCATGTTTCACTAGGCGGCCTAGGCCATATTCGAGCCGCAGAGCCACACAAAAATGAAACTGTTATCATGAGAGACTCTAGCATACCATCAGCAGAAGCCTAATCTAGATCCTTCAATTACCAATATCAACAATATACAAAACAGCAGGTATATATATATATATATATATATCTGTTGTTTTGTATGTTTGTATAAAAACATGTAGTTTCATACATTTGTGGAAATAATGGTAGAGTCAGGCAGGACACAAATGACAGTATGATACATAACTTGCCGTAAATGCATGTCTTAAGTTCTGCCACAACCCAAACTTGCTCAGCCACACACACACACACCACACACACACACACACACACACACACACACACACAAGGCCGAGCTACTTAGTGTTGTGGCAGCACTTAAGACACGCATTTTTCACTATCAGAACCAAATATCAACTGCTATATTACCTGTGCCAAGCGAAAATTTCCCGTCTTGCCCCGCAAACATTAAACAAGAAAGCTGGTGTAATACTTCGTTTCATGTCACGGATAAACCCTTCTAGATCCTCACTTTGCACATTCACCAGAACTTCCCACATCGTGCGACGAAATATACGCCTAATCCCAACCCCTGACAAAGCGTTCGTGTAATTACCACACAAGCAATCAATCTTACGCTGTGTCGTCGTAAGACTGAAAAGTTTCCCGTGCGTTTAGCATTTCATTCAACAACTCAATTTCCACGTGGGTTCCTGTTATTTTCAGAGTGCAGGAACTATCGGAGGATCAGTTAAGGAAGTTAGTTCTTTTCTCGATTCAAGTGGATGTCAGGGGTGCCGCTCGAGGGATTAAGGTTGCATTGGTGGTGCTGGCACAGGCAGCGGCTAATACCACAGATAGGGAGAGAAACAAGGTGAGCTCGACCAATCCGAAGGATTTACTAGCTTTACCTGAATTGAAATCCGAGCCTTACCGTGGACTGACTAAAGCCATGGAACGAAGTCCTTGTTGAGAAGCTAAGAGTCGCTCAACTGGTCAAGGAATATCTCCAGTTTTAATATAGCCGAAGTTTCACAATCGTGCTCACAGCAGCCCAAAACTGGACAACACCATGTGCCAAATAAAAACAGTGAACATTTGCACATCCTGTTTCCCTAAGGTTCAGTGGTGTACCCAGAAATTTTGTTACGGGGGTGGCTAAACAAATTAAGTTGAGGACAGAGGGCAGGGATCTGGGGGCGGTAGCGCCTTAGTCAGGGGTTTTGGAGGCAGCTGTAATTTCGTAAAGAAATTTCATTTCATATAGTAAAATCTTCTTAATTTTTGGTAATTTAAGATTATTTATGATGACGACAAATTTATTTGTCGTTGCTAATGTAAAACAATTGCGAACCTGCGGTAGTTTTAGAATTTTACTGGCTTTTTTTCCAAACATCTTGGGGTGTTGGCATCCTAAGTTCAGCAATTTTTAAGAGTTTTCACAATCGGGTTGAGTTTGGCACGATTTTGGAGGACCTTCGTAATTTCGGAGGGGGGTTAACGTCCCAAACCCCTTCCCCCACGGTACGCCACTGCTAAGGTTGATCTTCAGTTTGAAGAAAAACATTACAAACACTACGAACTGTGTTGAGTTGTCTCTGTCACATGTTTGTATAGATTTGAGTTCGTAACAAGCAAATATTATCGGTAAAGCAAATTATTAGGCTTAGTACACGGAATAAAGACCCTGCTGATCTGTCGATCCATCCCCATTAATATGACAATCTTGCTTGACACTGTCGCGAATTATGAGGCAATTAAGCGCATCATGTTTCCTGCACACTCCGTAACACTGACGGTGGCCGTAGGGTGCATGAAATGACAGAATCTGCTCCTATGATAAAAGCTGAACGTTTGTTTACCTTCCATCCTCCGCACATCCTGTGGAAATTGTTCCTCCAAAGCTTTATTCAACCTTCATTTCGTCTGCAGAACAGCAAACACTCCTGAATTCCTTTCACAATATAATAAAAGAGTCGGCTATGCTATAATTCGCAAAGTTCAAACACAGGCAATGTATGTATAACGTAACACTGTGGCGCATTCATGTGACCACTGCTGCAGCAGAAAGCAATAAGTAGCACATATTCTGAGTGTGTGTTTGTAGCCTTAGGTATCCAGCATAAAAAACGCATACCCCGTAATGTACTGTCATCTATGTCCTGCCTGGCTGTACCATAATTTCCACATTATCTCACAAACGGCACGACTTTCAAGGTAGACGTTATTAAACATAAAACTTGTGGTTTTATTTTCCCTACAACGTCTGTCTGCAACATTTCTCATTATAAGAAGATTTCAGCGAGACACTAACATAAATATACTTAGGTCTTCATGTAAAGTACCCGTTACTCTTGTTAGATTTTAATGAAACCGACGTTTTCGAAAAAAAAAAATCAAATATCAAATTTCATAAAAATTCGTGCAGTGGGATCCGAGTTGTTCCATGCGAACAGAGACACAGACATGACGAAGCAAACAGTTGATTTTCGCAATTTTGCAAATGCGCCTAAAAATACAGAATTAAAATGTATATAAATGTGTACTGTATCCAATTTAATGTACAGAAATATGTACTGTATCCAATTTAATGTACAGAAATGTGTACTGTATCCAATTTAATGTACAGAAATGTGTACTGTATCCAATAGCATTACACTCCAGTAACATGCCCATATTCAATTAGTCGTTCTTATGACGTCGTAAATATATGCACACGCCGAAAATTCGAAGAAACGTACTGCCTCGATACCTAAAAGATGGGGACAATATTGTTTCATGGAGGCAATACATTCCTCAGTATAATTGCTACTAACCTACCAGACTGCCCTCAAGAACACGACGTTAGATCTTAACCGCTGTGAAAATCCCAGATCTTAAACATGCCCATAGCTAAGTGAAGAGGCTAGCTCCGTCGAAGTTCTTAGTACTATCTGGATAATTCCTGTGTCTGTTTGCTGTCAAATGGTTTATCCTTTGGTGTCAAAGACATGTAATAAAATCCTGCAGTTATAATCGTCTGTTGCAGGCAGATATCTAGACTGGAGTATGAAAGACTCTATTCAAAGTCTGATGGTACGAAGCCTCACATCTTAGCACACGACTAACACAGCGCCATCCTGTACCAAAATATCCTCACAGCTCCTCATCAGCATTATGTTCATACCATAGTTCTATCTCAACCAGCCAGACAATACCGCCGCTGTTTCTAAATAAACCGGGCTCAATCTTCAGTCAAATCGTCTGCTGTCCTAACAGGTTCGTTTAAGCCAGTGCTAGGCTAATAATCCATACGCCATAGCCACACCCTTCTATTTCCATAATAACTTGTTATTGTCATTCGATATATACTACAGCCCGTACAGTTAGAATGCGCCGTTAAATGACCTACGATTCAAACATCGAAACTGAAGACGAAGCACAAGAGAATCGCAGTCTCCACTAAGTTCTTTACCGCAAACATTACAGAGCTGAAGACTGGGAAATGTATATTTTCGTTTGTGTGAGTAATACAGGACTGCAGCAGGGTTGGTAGAGTAGCAAGCTATAGTCTTGCCAAAAGATGTTCGATGCCAGGTGGGAGTTCTGGATACCTTGTCCTGGACAGTTCTGAACCAGCCTGACTTAACAACCAAGAAACAGCGGTGTTTTCAGCGTTGTTATCATTAATATGCTTGTTCCTTACGTTGTACATATTATGCAGACACAGTAGTGCTTAACATAAGTACATGCTGCATTCAGAAAAAGAATTACCAACACTCTTCTACGATACCGTTAGTTCTTCCATAAGTACATACATACATACACATACATACATACATACATACACACACATACATACACACATACATACATACATGCATACATACAAGCATACATACATACATACATACATACATAATGTTCCCAGTGGTTCATAGACTTATCTCCATAACAAAATTTCGTTCTTCTGGACTCTTTTAAACTGTACGACAGTAACATCCGATTTCGGACGCCTAAGTTGCAACATATCAACGGACTAAACAAGTGGACAGCACTTACGAATGAAATTACCACTAGATACGTATAAGTGACACAGTGTTCGCATTCTCCTTCATCAGTACTGCAAATGTTTCTTTTCAATTAAGAAAAAAATTTTTCTATGTACTTATCACCTAAAAATATATATTTGGAAAGCTTCATTTCGAACTGCATAACCACGTACTTTGCAAATTAACATTACTTCTTGCAAAAACCCAAGTTTTAACTTGTATTAGGTCCACGGACAAACGCAAGACAATACTAAGAATAAAACACAGGCACGGCACTAACCCATGTACACTTGTAAGAGTGTTAACAGTCTATTGAAACTTTCGCTAAGCCCCTTCAGTCCACAATCCTTACATACGTACTTCTTTTCTGTAGTCCAACAGCCGCAGTCGGGCAGAGACTACCTCTTTTTGAGGTTTCTAGATAGCCAGGAGTTAGATATACACTCCCCATAGGACTCTTCTGTACCAGTGATGGGCTTGTCGCACAGGCCGCTACCTACACAGTGCACAAAAACACACAGCAGACAGCCATGCCCTCAGCAGGATCCGAACTCGCAATCCCAGCAATCCAGGGGCCGCAGACCTATGTCTACCAGGATCGGCACTTAAAAACTTAAACTAGTTAATTTACGTATCATTTATACACCGCGTTTCATTTCCTTAAACCCTGCGCCGGCCACCATGTTTCACTGCGTCACAATGCGTTAAACACAACAAAAGGTTAAGTTTTATGCGCTCTGTTACATTCACAACGTACAAGGAACAAAGATATAAAGGTAATTATTTTTCGAGATTTTTTTCTTATTTCTCTTTCTGTGCAACTTCTCCTCTTCTTCCACATTTCAGGACCAGCACGATTTCTTCCTCTACCTTCTCGCTTCAGCTGTTTATCCGGTACTTCATTCTTCCATCTGAACTCCGTTTACCTTTCAGGACTTCTGTAATCTTAAGATCCTACGATGTAACTACTTTGTTTTGTAATTCCCAAGTATTTTTTGTATAGAAAACGTAGCAATATTACTCTTCAAAACCACATTCTTCGCTCCGTTGCAAAAGACTTAAGTCATTCCGTTTGACAAGACATGTCTTCTAGCTGTGAAACTGATTGGTTGATAGAATATAATTATAGAAGGCTATGAAGGTAGATTATCCAACACATAACACGGCCAATCTAAATGCCTAAGACGGTACTAACGCTTCGGTTTCTTCAGCAGTAGGGGAATTGCAGGAGTAGAACACATTACTTACGAGCATCCTGGTCACTCAATAAAAAGACATTGTTATGTGTGTCCTTCCGCCTATCTATATTGCCCATTTAAATAAGAATATCTGCTCTTAAAAAAAAGAAAGGGCCGAAATGGATCAAAGGAAAGAGGGTCGCACTTCCGATAATACTCGTAAAGGGGCCATTCTAAGAACCTGAAAAACGAAAAGCTTTATTCTGATTCGAATTATTGAAAATTATTAATAAAATATTGTAGAGAGAACACGATTAAACGAGAATTAGTTAAAGGAAACACGTGTTCCATAGTAACAGTTTGTCTTTTACAGGACACTAGAAAATTGTTGCTCACAGTTAATAGGCGTGTCTATTGCAACTCTCGGAGCACATAGCCATTATGTTTAAACAGCACTAACCGATCCTATGTCACGTAGGTGGGATTTGTTGTCTGTGTAGTAAGAAATAAATTGTTATGTGTACATCAGATTAGTTTTGCTCTCGAAGGGCCGTGCAATGAATAAAACGGTTAGCTGCTCGCCCATTACGGTGGAGGACCGGTTCGTTCCTTGGCCGGTCTATGAGAGGTTTGTGGTAAACCAAGCGGCATTGGGAGAGGTTTGTCTCCGAGCTTTCAGTTTACCTTGTGAGGTTTATATCACGAATATTCCACGATAATATTCATGTTTGCACTATGCATCAATGATAATTAAACACTTTATTATCCAACTAATGCACAATATATATGTAAATAAAATTAAAATTATTAAATATTAAAAACGTGTTCCAACATGTTTCGGATCACAGAGGATCCATCATCAGAGAGTCTTGTACAGCCTTGTACAGTCAGAATATGCTACCATAACATGTCCATGCCAACGGACACGATAGAATCATTCTTGTGATTTTTGGCCAAGTACTGTACAAGGCTCCCTGATGATGGAACACTTTTAAATATTTTATAATTTTAATTGTATCTACATGTTATATATTGTGCATTGGTTGGAGAATAAAGTGTTTAATTCCACGATGATCTTCACCTTAACACAGTGTTTATAGGACAGATGGGGAAAGCTTGAAAAAATAAAATTCTGTACATTTCGTATTAAATGCACCTTATGAATGTCTTCTTCGAACAAGACCATCAGCAGTACTTCGGAACACAATACACTTTACAAGCACAAATTCCTCTTTTTCATAAAGCGATCAACAACAAAAAAAGCAGGACGGGATTCTTCTATCCTACTGTATATGCACACGACATATAATACGTTTCAAATTAAAGCAATACGTTTTCATTAGTATGCATGCCACATGCCGAGTTTTCGTCTTTGTGTGGCCGTTTTTTTTTCAGAAATTTTATGAAGCTGTTTTCGCAATTTGTATACAAAACGGACTATACTGAAGTGATACGAATCAAATTCAATTCGCTCGATTACGTTTTATACAAATCCCAATAGACAGGATTTAATCCTAATCTGATGAAATGTTCTGGAGATGAAAACTGTTTATAAAAAAAAAAAGACTCGATCTCTCTTTTCCTTGTAAGCACTTAGTGTAAAGAACAAATATCCGTGCGGTCTATATACTTTTAGAAATCATTTATATTCTCAGTTTTGCAAAGCGAATTCTACCTGATGATTATGAAGTATAATGAATGAAAAAGAACAGGACTGAATATTAGAGGTTTGCTCCTGATGGAAGCGAATTACGGACATGAGACTCACTTTCGATCTCTGTGACACTATATCTGGTGTTGAGATTAAGTGGTGAATATAACATATGATGATATATATTTAATATACAGTCTTGAACGCTCACACACACACACACACACACACACCACACCCACACACACACACCACACACACACACCACACACACACACACACACTATACACACACACACGCGCGCGCACACACACACACACACACACACACACACAACACACACACACACACATGATTTGCAAGATTTTTAGGTTAATAGTTTTGGTCCATTAGCCAGGCCATCATCAGTCCTGTATATTAAAACATTTGCATATTAAACACTTACTATACACGTAACGTAATTTGACTAAAGCGCAACGACGATGTCGTCTAAAGACCATAATACAAGATTACTGTAGAAAAACAAAGATTGGCGAAGAAACATAGGTATAGCCCTATAAAACCTTTAAATGCATTGGCTTACTTCTTCAAGTGTATGAGCAAAACCGACCGTTGGTCAGTACCTGAACAACGCATCAGACGAAAGTGTCATCAGAATACGGAAAGAAAACACGATTTGTCAGTTACGTAGGATCGTCTTCAAATGTCGGCATGGAGATCAACTTTGCTGAAGTTTGTTTGTTGACTAATAAGACTCTCGGAGAAATGCGAGACCCGTAACTTGAGTGACGAAAATTACTGTATTCTGGGATGTGAGGCCGCGTGGTGCTGACAGAGATTTAGAAGTGTTTCAGCGTCTATGCTCAAGACAGAAGAATAAGACGCTCTGCAAGGATCAGGGTGAGACGGGCTACAGGAGCAGGATGATCGGGCATGCCTCAGCGAAACAGTCAATGAGAGGGGTGGGACCACGTGAGGGATGGGGCTAAAACAATCAAGAATAGCGCCAAGAAGAAGAAATGTCGAAGAGGAAAATAAGAAAATATTTTCCTCACTCAAAACATTCTCTCTTGCCACGTCTTCCCTGGATGGTTTGGCCCCACCCCTTGCTGGTACCACTCTTCCCACTGGCTTACTGTGCAGCTATGTCCTTTCCTTCGCTTCCTTTGTACGTGTTATCCTCATGTTTCCCGTGCTTCTTAGCATTAAGTTATATCCGGCACTTCGGTAAATTCTACTAGACTACACGGCATCACACTACACAGCATCACATTACAAAGCATCACACTACACAGCATCACACTACACAGCATCACACTACACAGCATCACACTACACAGCATCACACTACACAGCATCACATTACAAAGCATCACACTACACAGCATCACACTACACAGCATCACACTACACAGTTTCACATTTCACAGCATCACACTACACAGCATCACATTACACAGCATTACACTACACAGCATCACACTATACAGCATCACACTACACAGCATCACATTACACAGCATCACATTTCACAGCATCACACTACACAGCATCACACTACACAGCATCACACTACACAGCATCACACTACACAGTTTCACATTTCACAGCATCACACTACACAGCATCACACTACACAGCATCACATTACACAGCATCACATTTCACAGCATCACACTACACAGCATTACATTACACAACATCAAATTACACAGCATCACATTACACAGCATCACACTACACAGCATCACAGTACACAGCTTCACACCACACAGCATCGCATTACACAGCATTACACTACACAGCATCACACTACACAGCATCACATTACACAGCATCACATTACACAGCATCACACTACACAGCATCACATTACACAGCATCACACTACACAGCATTACATCACACAGCATCACACTACACAGCATCACATTACATAGCATCACATTACACGGCATCACACTACACAGCATCACATTACACAGCATCACATTTCACAGCATCACACTACACAGCATCACATTACACAACATCAAATTACACAGCATCACACTACACAGCATCACACTACACAGCATCACACTACACAGCATCACATTACACAACATCAAATTACACAGCATCACACTACACAGCATCACACTACACAAACAGCGTTTTTATAGTCACCGCCATCAATATTATACTAAATTAATAAATTATATAAAATTAAGACACGACCGCGTTCTTTCAAGTAATTTCCACTTAATATGTATTAATCACACAATATTTGGACGCTATATAACTTACGCTACTTACCGCTTCTTTAACATTTAAAAGACTGTGGTAACTACATATGCCACATGCTGTGACATAAAGAAACTGCATTTTGCCACGAAGTGTACTAATACGTAAGTTTCCTTATCTCCCTAAATATCAGTCATTTAACGGCCTTTCAACGGACTGTTTCCGCTGTGATATAAGAAATGAAATTTTGTGTGTAATTTGTATAAACATCATCAGAAAAGCTGGATATAAACCTCAAATATATATATTTACACATACATACATACATACATACATACACACACACACATACACACACACATACATACATACATACATACATACATACACACAGCACTCCACTGATCACAAAACAGAAGTAAAAAATCCATTTTTTTGCATAAGGCAATCTGGCAGTCATAAACTTCCTTCTTTTCATTAAATCCTCAGCACCCTCCATTACAGTAAGCATTATTACATGATACTGTAATTGTACATTTCTGTTGTTAGTGGTCATTACATCTGTTCGTTAGAATGATTTATCTTTTCAAGGTCCATTGAGTTTATGTAACTAATTGATTGCTTCAGATTCCTATTGGTTAGTTCACTTTTACTCACTGGCCGGTTGCCTACTCTAAGTGCACTCTTCTTCAGAATTTCTCTTTCGTTCTTTAGATTATCTTTCTTGTACTAGAAATGTAACAGTCAGACAATAGCTGCTCTCTCCCCCTTGCCAGAATGTGAGTACAGGCGTCTACATGCGGAGTCTCTGCAACCTGTAACAAGTACGTATATTCCGCCTCTTTGTCACTGACCTTTTGGCTAAGTATAGTATAGATATTGTAAAGAATGTATTATAACATGGATGGAAAGATTATCACAGGTGATGTATACAGGCGAATTTGAAATGGTTGTGTTGTGTGTAATGTTTACTGCTACGCGGTCCTTTTGGCTATACGAGTAGAATTAAAGAATCACAGGATAGATCACAGTCAGATAGATACCTCGAGGATTCAGCTCCTTGATAGGTGTGGTAGATCACAGCCTCATCTTAACTGTGGATGGGTATGAGTTATTGTTTTTCTGAACATTTCCGGAGGGATTATCTTTACATAGACGCCAGATTACGTGAGACATTACTCAGTCATTGTTCAATGTGTCTCCTTCCAAATATGGACGTATATTAAACAACATATGGAAGTTTCAAGGTAGTATTCATAGACCGGTATTTTCCACACCGGCGTCGGTACGGCTGCTTTAAGAACCGCTTTTGAATGGTGCGGTTTTGTGACGCTTTTGCATGTAGTTCGTGAACAATATGAAGAAGTTGGTGGGCGATGGGTAACAGAAAGGAACTTGGTCTTTAGAAAATAGTTTATTAACCTTTAGACGCCTAATGTTAACTATAGTGGTCGTACCGCACCGCTAACCTTTAAAGTTGCATTTTGTATATTTATTCAACAAGTATAGGTACTGAATATTTTAAACATTGTATATACTCTCCTTTTTTCTCTTCAAAATGCAGTTTATTTCATAATTCTAACGTATTTGGTTCCTGTATTATTCACATTTTATATACAGAGTGTGCTAAAATTAAAAAAAAATAATTCCGGCGCCAAAAGGTTAAACAATTGTTATTAAACTTGCTTGTTAGCAATATGAATTTATAAGCTGTGGGAAATTTCCAGATATATATAATATTCCTTAGTACTATCGCGTGTAGTGGCTGTATTATTTACTCAGAATGCAGCATTCGAAATTGGACGAAATAAACAGCTGTTAACTTGATGTTCCGTAAGCTGTTAACTTGCAGGAAATAATAGAAGAAACATAATCCTGGA
>Ga0131853_10012174_pt1 | contig 15753 bp, 10 predicted proteins | sample TergutLab28metaG_FD_92764 | JGI IMG/M metagenome (GOLD analysis project Ga0131853, IMG submission 92764) | Labiotermes labralis P1 segment gut microbial communities from Petit-Saut dam, French Guiana - Lab288 P1 (version 2) (version 2) | ecosystem: Host-associated > Arthropoda: Insects >...
CACCAGGGCACCGACCTCCCCCTCGGGAGGGGATCTCCTCCCTCGCTCGGGGGAGCCGACGCCCCCAAGGGGCCTGGCCCGTGGACGGAATGTCCCCCTCCCTCCGCCCGTTGGCCCCCCCCCCACCCTCCCCCCGGGAAAAACGTTCGGGGGCCCAAAAAAGAGGGAGGGGGGGGGGGGGGGGGGGGGGGAGGCAGAGCCGGTATGAGCGTTTTGAAAGTGAAAAATCTCCTGCCCGTACCGAAATTGGTGAATAATGAATTGGGAAGCACGAGAAAGAAATCGGTCTAGTCTAATCTAAGGCAAGGTCCGAGAATCTGTCTGGAGGAAAAAGTAAAACCGCTACGAACGTCAGTTACAGCAGCTGTAAACGGACCGAGATTTGAACCCGGAAAATGCAAAAATTCGAATCAGAGAGTGCTTCTGCGATGTTCGGTAGGTCGTGCAGAATGACAGGTTAGTTATGCAAAGTGCAGCGTACAAACAAGGGGAAAGGCTGACACACACACACACACACATATATAGATATATATATATATACACACACATACACACACACACGTGTGTGTGTGTGTGTGTGTGTGTGTGTGAAGGAAAAAAGTGGAACAGAAAGAAAGAAAGAAAGCGTGAGCATAGACCCTCCCCGACTTACGCAATTTCAAGTTACACAATCTCAGACCAACGTCATTATTTAAAAGTTAAAAAATTAAATATTAACATATCTGAAGCCCTCACCGAATTTTTCCATGCGGTAACGAAAGAGCAACGAGGCGCAGGTGGCGGAAGAATGCTGCTGGGCGACAACACAGGAGGCAGGACGGTCCTGCTGCCGCCGCTCAGGTTCAGATGTTTCAACCGGACTGCCTTGCATATAGATACACAGCTGACCACATGCATTCCGAACTGCGACTTGCTCCAGACCTTCCGGAACGTGAAATGTTGCGTTAAGTCGGGGACAGTCTGTACCGGGATAGGCCTACGTGTAATTTCGGGGGCCCAAACGACATTAATGTCGTCTCACACACCAATTTGGCACGCCCGCCATGTTGGTATTACTAATGACATATCGAGTACAAAGATGGCACACCTTCAGGTGGCATAACGTTCATACCAAGTTTCATCAAAAATCCATCAACCGATTAAGCATTTCCCAATCTACACGGAAACACGGACGCAGATGTCAAGAGACTTCGTTCTGGGATGTGACGCCGTGTAGTCTAGAAGAAAACCGGGGTTTCGGAACGTGCTGCCTCCACATTTAATACGCTGTCAAGATGGAGAAAACCAGTCTTTCTGAAACGTCGATAAATTTCCACCCGACTGCGCGGTGTCATATAACACAGGTGTATTCAAGACACCACAAGTCTCCCTTCCTTGCAGAATATATGATAAAGGCTAAAAATGTAGCGGATTGGAAAATCATTACAGCGGTTATTGGTGGCCTAGTTGGGTGGAGTGAGGCCGAAACGGCCGCCATATTTCAGTAATTACAATGTGGCTGCAGCAGGGGCACAGCTGGGGCGGCAGGCTCACTATGAGGCCGACTTTCACTCTGGATGCACAACTATTGATCGGCAAGGCTGCGACTGTCTTTCCTTGTCCCCCACACGCACGGTACAACAGGGACAAGCTGCCTTCGCGAGGATCTCTCCAGTAACACAACGAACCAAAGAGAAGGACTTACCGGATATTAGACACGTTGAAGACTGCTGACTTCTGGGATGCGCCACTCCGCAAACTGACAGAAGCGCACGGACGGTGTATGCAACTGCACTAGTGCGGAGCCACCGAGGTCATCGAGAAACGTCGCGACAATTCGGCATCATACATATCCCAGAAGGGGTCACGCGGTGGCGCGGTTGGTTGAGGCACTGCGCTACAAGTGGGAAGGTCGCGGGTTCGATTCCCGAGGGTGTCATAATCTTTCCGGTCGCACCATGGCCCACGGTTGACTCAGCCTCTAACAGAAATGAGTTCCAGGAATATTTCCTGGGGGTAAAAGCGGCCGGTGCGTAGGGCTGACAACCATACCACCTTCATTTGCCGACTGTCCTGAAATCTGGGAGCCTCAAACTCTTGGAACCCTCAGGGTCTGTCCAGGCCTGTAACGGGATTGCTTTACCTTTTACATATCCCAGAAGACAACACTCTTCGATCATCTTCGTGAGAACCTCAGACCTCACAATGATAGGCTGACAATGCTTCAACGACATGACAGTCCGATCAACGTTTTATGGACGTGAAAGGAATTGGGAGAAAGAGGCCGTGGTGTACTTAAATGTTCCTGCGGAAACCCACACCACGTGCTTTAGTCGACACCACCTCTGTGTCGATCGGCAATCGTACTGGTGTCATCCAGACGCATTCCTGCTTGCACCAACCCGCTCGGAAATTATACCCCCTCCACTGACTTCGTGTTTGTTTGGGAAGTGCTGGAGTGCAGAAAAATGCCAGTGGATGTTTTTCTGTCATCAGACGGAAAATGGTGAAAACCCACTGCAGAAAAGGTGAGCAAGGCCTCTCCAAAATGAGGAGCACAAGCGAAACTTCAACACAAAGTCTACAGCATTTCGACAACTCTGCCGTAAAAAATAAAAAGCAGAACGCCCTGCTCCGGAATCTGGGGGTCAGAGGACATTGTGCTCATCAGCACTGCAGTATACAGGGCGAATGGAGGCAGTAAAGGTGGACACTTCCGTACCTTCAATATAAGAAGCACGCACACGCGTGACGAACCTCACGCTTCAGGCACTTAACCCTACCGACAAGAGAACCTGGAACTGACTGACCAGTTGTCTGGGTGGGTAACAGCCGGTCTGAAAACTGTGGGATATAGGAGACTAATAGAAAGGTGCAAGTATTTGAAATATACAGTAGAAGTAATGTTATGTCTGAATTAATGTGGTAAGGCAGACATTAATAATAATAATAATAATAATAATCAACCTCGAAAATACCAGCAATTATATCAAAGTTGTTTACAGTTATTAAAACAACACTGTCTTTGTTGTTTACAATTATTAAAACAACAAAGTATTTGTTGTTGACAGTTATTAAAACAATACTCTTTGTTGTTTACAATTATCAAAACAATGTTGTCTTTGTTGTTCACGATTATGAAAACAACGCTGTCTTTGTTGTTTACAGTTAAGACAACGTCTTTGTTTTTTACAATTATTAAAACACTGTCTTTGTTGTTTACAGTTATTAAAACAATACTGTCTTTGTTGTTTACAATCGTTACAACATTTTCTTTGTTGCTTACAATTATTAAAACAATTCTTTGTTGTTTACAATTATTAAAACAACATTGTCTTTGTAAAAAAAACCCACAAACGACATATTTCATACTCTGTAACTCAACCATCGTAACAACCTGACAATAAGCAGATGGTTTTGAGAAGCGGTAAGAGTTTTCCCTGAGGATGGCTCAGTGAGCGTCGATACATGTAGCCGATATTTAGCAAACAATACAAATAGTCAATTGTACATGCGCAATTACCTGTACAATTAAAGTTATAATTGCTACATGAAAATGCACGGAATGGACAGCTTCACGGAAACTGGGCAGTAACATTTCATGCACCATAAACTGAAACTACAGAACAGCTCAAACACTATAAACGACAGAAACATGGCTTCAGGTACGTAATTGTAAACACCCTGCATAATAATGATATTACTGTGTCATTTTACTGCATAATTTCCCTCAGTAAGATTCCAAAGCTGTAAAATCCGTCTGACACAACGTCGCCCACTCGCACCGTCGCCTGTTTTCATTACTGAAACAACATTTTATACAGAATTTGCTGCGAGTTCATAATCTGCCAACGTGCAGCACCTGACTGGGGCAGCTTCAACGCCTACACAAAACTGCAGGTTACATTAAAGTGCGAAAGGATGCAGTGGCCAGGTTAATTAAGGGCTGGAATACAGACGAACTGCGGTTCGACCTCCAGTCGACTCTTCCCCATCTACACAGCGTTCGGACTGCCCTCGTCCAGCCTATCAAATGGGTACCGGAACGTTACACCAAGTGTAAGAAACCATGGAGCTCTACGCCTAATGTCCCCCCCCCCACCATGTCTTCATGGCGTAGTGCATAGCTAACCACATGAGCACGTTGAATTTGTTACAAACACCAGACGAAGAGCAATCCCAAGTGCGATATATCATTGCCAGAACCCTTCGGAACCGAATACAGGTGCGGGACAGCTTATATAATAAATACAGAGGCTTACCCTTAAATTCTGAAAAAGCAGTACACTACTACAGCGTTCTTCAAGCTTTGTGATCTGTGGAACCCTTCTCCAGACTGAAATATTTCACGGAACCCAAACCCTGTTTTTGAGTTGGCAATATAGACCACGTAAAGAAATGGAACGTAGATCGTTGTTTTTTGTTTGTTTGTAGCAAATAAAATAACACAATAACCTCACCGTAAGTTTAATCAATCAATAAAACAGTAAAAACGACCGTATTTTAACGTCTCGGTGTGACGGATGAGGCTGTTTTGGCAAACACATCAATTTTGTATCTAGTATTATTGATGACTGTTGCAGCCTGAGGTCTGCCTCGGCTTTCAGTTTATTTCTGTATTTAGCTTCTGTCATACTCACTGGCCCAGTGGGGGGGGGGGGGGGGGGGGCTCAGGGCCCTCCTTGTTTAATGATTCTTATGCGGACAGCACCTCTCGGAAAGGCTAAAATGTTCTGACGTCATGCACCTGTTTCTTTCCCACGTATTCCCTTTGAAAATGTTAATACACCTATTTCGCAACATTGCCTGATATTTATAGTTGAACATTATTACAGAAACAAGCTGCTACAAATATAATTACGATAACGTACAGAAAGGCCGAGCTTTCCTCGGCGATTCGCGGAACCCCTGATAGGCCTTTGCGGAACCGAGCCTGAAAAACACTGCACTACGATAAGGGAAGTGAGCCACAGACAACAAGCAAACACGGTTTGTACCGGCACGTTTACGGGAAGGAATGTCACTGCAACAACTCCCGAGTAGACACTGTCACTCCAAGAACTCCCGAGGAGGGACTGTCACTTCAACTCCCTAGGACGGATGTCACTCCACCAACTCCCGAGGAGGGACCGTCATTCCAACAACTCCCGAGAAGAGACTGTGACTCCACCAACTCCCGAGGAGGGACTGTTACTCTAAGAACTCCCGAGGAAAGAATGTCACTCCACAAACTCCCGAGTAAGACACAACATGCGGAAAGCTGGTTAAGCAAAGGAAAGAAATCTCGAAACCAAATTAATACATTTTTCTTATGTATTTCTTTTTATTATTAGTTATAATGATTGCAGCTCATAATTTCAAAACAGCAAGAAGCAGCCCCCGAACGGCTGTCTTCAAATTTCAATCAACATTACATACAAGACTGTTGGATCAACACAAGTTAGCACTCCACTCCCCCGTCAACAAAATTGCTATTGGCATCTCTACTGTTTGTTGAACTATGCACTTCTCTGTCCATTGCAAGCAAACAATCCGCTGTGTCTCAGCTTGGTAAGTTTCACGACACAGGTTACCCGTTTTCCTCTGCGTTAGCTTAAATCCACAAGCAAACAGGACCGCATATAGCTTACCTAAGCTTACACACACGTCTCAGTTTAAGAAATCGATAACACACCGACTATCCCCCGCCGGACTAAAAAGATTCTCAAAAAGTGTATATACATTGAAATAAAGGACAGCTGTTTACTACTTCACCACGAAACCAGAACTGAAGGCGCCGCTAAGTACTACGGCATGCACTTAACAGATTGGATTAGGCGTTTATTAAATCTGTTAACGCCTTAACTGTGATGCAGTGCGCAATACGAAAGAATGGAGGCTTACAAAATGGTCAACGTTCACTTGAAGTGACGTTGTATACATTTACAGGCGTCAGTTGGAATTAAAAACTGTAAAATTTTATGATGATGATGATGAATGAAAATTTACCAACGATTCAGATCGTAACAGTACATGGTACGGGTTACTAGGTATTTGTTCTTCATTACGACGTGTATACACTTTCCGAGATACCTCTGCCCATTTTGTATTACGTTTTAAATCATGGGTAAAATATTTCAATTTTTAATGGCAAGTGACGCCATCTGTTAAGTGCAAGCAACACTACACCAACAAAACGTCCGCCAGTTTGTACTAAGATCTGAATCACACGGAAAAGATTGCAGTTTCTAATTGCGACAAACGCATTCCATTACATGCATGCAACACTACACCTGGCGAAACTCCGCCATTTTGTAAACCTTCTCCATTTTGTATTAGCTCTATATCATGGGTAAACGACTGCAAACGCCATCTGTTACATACATGCCACAGTACTCAGAGACACATTATATTTGATTCCACCAGGAATACCTAATAAATAGATATTCTAAATTAAAGTATGAATTTTGATCGCTGTGAGGTTTAACTGCGCCCACATGTTGACAACCACGTGCCGTAAAGAAATAAAGCTAACACTGTGGAAGAGCCATGCCAGAAACTCCAAGTGGAGTTTCACTTCTACCCTTCCACACGTCTTCACAATACGCTGCTTGCGCACGGGGAGAAAATTTTTGTCTCGACACGAAAGTTCTTCCAGAACTATTCGGTATTCCTGAAACGAAAAACGTAGTTGAAAACACGACTTATCTCCTATACGTTCATTTTGTGCACTTCTTGCAAATAAAAACTGTAAATTCAGAAACGCAACCTCCACTTCGGCAAGGTATCTATTTGCTTTGCCACACACGCTAATCTACTTGCCAGTAACTTGAAACGCCGTTTAACCCTTATCCTGCTAACGTGGAGAATATGGTGAGTTCTTAATAATGCCAGCAAATGGCAGCTGGGATTTAATTCGGCGTTTAAAGGGTTAAACAATTTTCATGTAATTTGTTATTAGAACGTTTCACTTCGTCAAGAGATCAACAATTTGGTTAAAATCCGACAAAATAAAGCACACCTCATATGAATACCTACAGAAGCCATTTCTATGCGACCTCGCGCTGAAGAAACGTTTATAGGAGCCAAATGTTTTTAACTAAAGTAGCAGAAGAAATGAAACACATGATCTACGCCCAATGCACATCTTCCCCTAAAACTACCCACTGACGAAGCAAATAAACAAATGTGAGCAAAGGAGAAACAGTCTGTACCCTCGACATGCATTGCCTCGTTTTCCTGCTTAATTAAACACCACGCCATTTATTTGAGGTACGTGCAAACGCCTGGATGGTGTTTCAGGCAGAGCAAGGACGGCTTCCTCTACCGTCCTGTATAATGTATTCGGCACAAACCACAATTAGTAATGAGTGGGTCCCTGTCACCACGGCATGGCGCGTCCTCAGGTTGCGGATGGATGGTAGCTGCGAATATATTGAATAAGCAGTCGCAGAAGCCGAAAGGGGGTGGCCCTCCAGCATGGGGGTTGAGCGAGGTGTTAACTCCTCACCGTAAAAACGTATCTTGTTACGAAACATTCATACAGAAAGCCTCAGACCTGGGCTGATACTTTGGATAGTGACAGTTGGCGGGCACTTGTGAATGCGGTAATGAAACTTCGGGCTCCATATAATGCTGGGAATTTGACTAACTGAAAACCGGTTAGCTTCTCAAGAAGGACTCTGCTCCATAGAGTAAGTGATCACCTACACAGCCCAGTCGTTTCATCCCCGAGGAAACAACCCCGGGGCCGACAGAAATAACACCGGATTTTCGATTTACGCGGGGTTTTCTTAGGATGCACCAACGGTATAAACTTACGTCAGCCTTCATCCATCCTAGAATATTGATGTGTTGTTTAAATTCATGTCTGCGGATTGTGGAGTCTCACACGATGAGGCCCACGAGACGAGATCCGATTTTCATCTCCACGATGACCTACGTCATCAAGCTTCCCTCGCGTGCGTGCTTTCTGTAAGAAACGTCTTCCACAGCACGGTCTCCACCAATGGGGACCACGCAGTTACTCATGCTAGTCTCTGTCTTTCCTCAATACTTCGAATATTTACTTTTGCTTATACAGAGCATCACGTAAGGGTACATCCGTCGAACTACAAGATGACGTGACAGAAATCGTTACCGAAGATCAAAGCTGACATTCTCTAGAACACCCACATGACATGAATGGCCACGAAATATACTGGGAACAGTCAGTATCTGAATCTACCTGTACCCCATACACAGAGCAATTAAAAACGTTGACAGTTCCACACGTTTACAATGAAGTAGCCAGCGAACATACAATGACCCGATAAACGATTCACACATACGATGTCATTACAGGCTCAATGGTTAGTTCACTGCAAACATGTGAAAGTGTTAACTTCTTTCTGAATTTCCCTGCATGTATCTTAGCAAATGCGACGCCGAATATTACTTGAGTAGACAGACGCACTTCCTTCGCATTCAGAACGCCCCGGAAATATGGACCATGACACAGTTATCGTGGTTTTCCCCACTGACACACATTACACGCAGCATACATATCTAGAACGTTTATTTAAAACATATTTGGATTTTCATCAAATACACAGACAAATAACGCACATCTATGGACATAAGTGTGTTTTATTTAATCATGTTTATTTCACAACGCAGCTCAAGCTATACAGCGTCAAAAGGCGTTAACGGTGGATAAACAACTGGATGGAATCTGGAAGGAAGCGGCTGTGGACCAGTCTGAGGACCTGAAAGGCGTATGTGAACAAAACCACCAGAAATCTATTGAGATAACCAGTACCCAGGCCGGGATATCAACCCAGAACCTTATAAATACAAAGTAACAGCATTACCCACTCGGTCACATCACGCACGAAGTGTAACATTCGTTGTACTTATCAGCTACCGCTATAAAACCCGCTGATATTTCAAAGCGGATATCTCCATTATTCCCACCGACAACCCTTACACTGATCAACCCTTATGTATTACAGCCTTTGACAAACAGTACGACACCACACTTCACTGAACATGCAGCTTCGTGACGTATTTTCTTTCGGCGACCACTGCCACCTAGCCTAAGTATCAGTAACTATAAGGACGATCTGCTGCATGGAGACAGAATATGGACAGGATTTCTTCTCGCAGGCTTTTATACATTAGCAAAGGACAGGCATCTGCAATACAGGAGCGCCCGATCGAGATCGCCGTCCAATCAAAACGAGACGCAAGCTCAAAATGACTCAAAAGTAACAGGAAGTAAACAGAATATGTATAATTGTCTTAATCTAAACCAACATTTAATGCACCTACTGTACATATCGCGTTACATTACATTCTCATACGCGTCTCGGCGCAAGTCAGCGCCATCTTCAGGGAGTCTCATATTTAACTTTTCGATTTTCGGCGCATCAGCTGGCTGTAAACACTTGCCGGGGCAAGATGGCGCCAAGGTGCGCCGAGACGCGTATGAGAATGTAACGCGGTATGTACAACAGGTGCATTAAATTTTGGTTTAGACAAACAATTAATATGACCGTATTGCACAGTGCACGTAATATTAAGCGAATATGTATGAGTAAAGATTCTGTTAAAAACATTTAAAGAAGTCTTCATGTTTGCACCGTGCATCAATGATAATTTAAACACTTTATTATCCAAATAATGCACAAAACGTAATATGTAGATACAATTAAAATTATAAAATATTCAAAAGTGCTCCAACATGTTTCGGATCACATTGGATCCATCATCAGGGAAACTTTTACAGTGCTTAGCTAAAAATTACAAGAATGAATCATTCTTGTAATTTTTAGTCAAGCATTCTACAAGGCTCCCTGATGATGGATCCTCTGTGATCCGAAACATATTGGAGCACTTCAAAATATTTTATAATTTTAATTGTATCTACATATTATATATCGTGCATTAGTTGAATAATAAAGTGTTTAATTTAAAGAAGTGTTTGGCCTCGACTAAGATCCGCAGGTTTCAAGAGGCACATCCTTAAAGAGGTAAAATTAAATGTGTTTCTCAATTTTAAGACATGTTCCACCGTCTTCCACATCATTTCTGGACATCATGGAGTTGGCTAGCGTGTCTGTAACGAAGCGTTCCTCGTCTTCAAGAAACACAAGCACCCGAACTTTACCTGTGATGATCCCCCGGAGACACAAACGCACCGTTACGAAGTATCAACAGCCTCCATTAACAATGGTGTATATGAAATCGGAGTCTCTCTCATTAGGAACTTCTTCACGAGATTTTCTCCGTTGCATATGTATATCTATATATGTATCTATTACGCCTTGCAGGTATTTATCGTGCCAACTTTTCACTTAATATTAAAGTGCGTTACTTCAAATTGCCTCTCTTCTGCAAAATCTAGCAAAATTTTCTTAATGCACCTGCATCACAAAGAGTACGAACTTCAGGGTCTGTAGAGTCACTTAATTTCTTATATAAAAGGTAAAGAGATCCCGTTACAGGCCCAGTGTGGCCTAGAGGGTGGGAAGACGTATAGCTCTACTCTTCCAAGACCGCGGCACTAGAAGGGGGTGAGTGATCAGCAGCACGCCCCGGCCGAACTTTACCCTCGGGAAGACCCGGTACCCATTTTACAGGAGCTGGGTGGGCCCCAGGGCCGGTCTGGACGAACGAAAAATCTCGTCCCCACCAGGATTCGATCCCGGACCGTCCAGCCCGTAGTCAGTCGCTATACCGACTAAGCTACCCGGCTCACTCATTTCTTATATGGTAAAAGTAGGTACAGGTAAAGTGCACCACAGAAAAGGCCATGAAGGCCCAGATGAGGAGTAAAGGTATATCTCTACTCTTTCTTTAACCTCGGCGCTGTGATTTGGGTGGGTGGTCAACGCCACGCCCCGGCCGCTCTACCCCCGGGAAAGACCCTGTACCTATTGTATAGTAGGCTGGGTGGGCCCCAGGGCCGGTCTGGACAGATGTGGAAAATCTCGTCTCCACCGGGATTCGATCCCCGGACTGTCCAGAGCTATCGAGTCGCTATACCGACTACGCTATCTCGGCCCGTCTCATCTCTTATATGTACGACATAATCGGCAAACGTCTGTTCTGCGTCAGCCAACGATTACAGTTGCCTGAATAAACCGGCACACCAGCGTCAATTACGGCACGTAACTTGAAGCACTAACCTGCATCTTCACAAATGTTGCGAGACGAAACGTGCTTGCCTTTATAGCCATTTAAAGAACAGTAGAAACTTCCTTTTAACCACTCAGACAACAGTAACAGCTTTCTCTTAGCCACTGAAAGGACAGAGACGACTCTCCTTTAACCAGTCCGAGCACAGTACTGATTTTCCTTTCACCACTCTCTCAACAGTACAATAGTACACACGCCGCTTAGAATAGAATAGTACGTGGGTTCGAGCCCTTGCGGGCCCGATGCACCTAGGCCTTAAAACAGACCCTTTGTACCTCCTAATATGACATTAGGTTACAGCAGCCCTGTTCTTTACCGAAGCTCCATATGGCCCCTACATTTTGATTCATTGTATCCTCAGGGTCCAAAAAGAAGGAACCCATATGTGCATGTCCGAATGAAGCCAAGGCCTCACACTCGCACAAAATGTGGACTAAGGTGTCCTCCTCCGCACCACACCTCCTGCAAGTGGGGTTATTACTCAGCCCCATTACACAGAGATGTCTTCTCAAGGTGTTATGTCCGGTAAAAGGCCAGTAACAACCCTGGATTGTGTCCTATTAGGGGACAATAATGGGGTCTTTGTAGCCGGGATAGGGCCCGAACACACGCCGCTTGCTTTAACATTCAGAGCCTCCACACTTTGCCCACACACTACACCACATGTCTCGAATAATTATCAAAATAAACGCTGATTATTCCCGTGATCAACTTGAACCAGTCGCTGTACTTGCTGAAAGGTACGATCTGAATTTTGAGATGCCATTCAGACGAACCTCAGGATTCAAAGGATGTCGATGTGTCTTCTGTACATTTGTCCAATTCCAATTCCATTTAAAATTCAGTACCCCTGATTTCTCACAACTCTTACCAGAAATCGCACCTTCTCTTTCACTGATGTGGGCCACAACAGAAAGACCGACACCGGCAAGCCACCGTGGAGGGAAGACAGTGCAACAGAGTAGGGGATGTGCGTGGTTCTCGTCAAGTGCACCTCGCACTGAACCCGCTGCCCGACAGCTTTTCACGTATTTGAAAATTATCTTTGTGTTCAGAAAGTGTGCATAGGGAAAATTTATTTTGGATTTGTAACCCCACTTGTAGGATCGGTGTTAGCATATGTAACATATAGAAACTTGTGACGTCGCGGTGGCGTTTCCACTGCTACGTCACGAGTTTCCACAGACACAAAGAGCTTTCCGACAGATCGGGTGTTGGCGGCTTAGCGAGCAGCCAAATCCGAAGCGATAAGCCGATCCACAGCAACTGACCAACGATATAGGCCAGATAAAAAGGGCCCTATAAATGGATACGATTCGGAGGAATATACTTATTCTGTCTTCAGGACGAAACGCTTCAACCCTGAACACACAGGCATCGTTTGCGTCCGACACATCTGTACCCCTCCGGCACACCACATGTGTCGTGACTCAGAACAGCACAAAATAAACCTAGATTTCCACTGAAACTGGCCTAACGACTAGTTCAAATGAATCATTTATCCTGCACAAGGACAAGCGTCAATGACATGCAGGTATTCGCGTCCATCACAGCAACATGCACAACATGCATGAAAACCGCAAGACTCCAGCGTTTCGTACGGCCGGCTGTAGCCTACGTCTATAGCACGATCGTGTTCAAAGAAGCTTCAGTCACTCATTCTGGTTTCCGGTGTAGAGTTTATTTCCAATCACACATGCCATTTGCTAAATAAAGGATACAAATACACTTCGTGCAATTGGTACGCTACAAATGGCAATACAAAAGGTACTCGTATGAAATAAAACAGCGTAAAAAGCATTGACAAACATTTCTGTATAACACTGCACCTGCAGTACACTAGTCATGTTTAATTTATACCTTATTTTACAACAGCGGGAATCAAATGAAAGATCAGGGTCGGTGCAAGCGATAATACCTGATCGCTAAAACTGGAGTCCCGTGACAGCTGCTAATAGTTACGTCATTAACGGTGACATATAAAGACTTTATTGCATCATTCAGTTTGTTTGTTGTTCCCTTTGATTTCACATTTCTCTTGCTAGCTGCCTGGCACGTAGACACGCAGAAGTGTACTTGTGACAAACAGAAATATAAAGAGAGACAGAAGTGCACATATGACAAACAGAAGTGTACACATGAGTAACAGAAGTGCGAAAATGACGAACAAAAGTGTACACATGAGAAACAGAAGTGGGCAAATGACGAACAGAGGTGTACACATGAGAAACAGAAGTGCGCAAATGAACAGAAGTGTACACTTGAGTAACAGCACACCTCACCGCCATGGGATGAAAGTCTGCCAAATGCAGTCTTCAAAATTCTGCACACTTCCAGGGCCTCCTGTGAGATTACGATCCTCCGGGATGTTTTTGCCCATCCCTTATCAGGACTTACGCCCTATTCATCTAGAACCCTCTATTATTATCCTTCCGTCTACACCGACGTCTCTTACGTTTAAATTTCAGGATCACAAATTTGTGTATGTTTTTCATCATGCCCAGGCATGCTACACGTGCCACACAAAAATACTATCCTTTCATTACAGTAATTACCCCAAGTAGATAAATTCTGAATCTCCTAACACCCTACCGCTAACGCCAAATATTATCCTAAGCAATCTGCTCTCGAACACCCAGTACGTACGAAAAATGTCTTCTGAGATTTGACACCGTGTACTTTTGTAGAAACTTACAGAACTTACTGCCTCAATATTCAAGACAATCTTCAATTCTGAGGATAGAGTCAGTTCGTTTCTCGGAAATGTCTGTAGACCGCGAGGCGTCACATCTGTTTTCTGCAGTCATAACCACGATAACCTCTACCCACACAAGCTCCTCACACTGTCCCTCCATATTCAGGTTCCCAAGAGGTAGGCGTAACGGTGACACTCTAGAGTTGTTTTCGGGAGAAACCCGTTTCGAATCTGGGCTGTCATCGGCTATCCTATGGGTTTTCGTGGTCTTCCTCAGTCCATCCAAGCAAATGCCGCTGTAGTACTTTGATCAGGCTAGAACAGTATTTGTAGGTGAGGCATCCCCGTTATGTTTTCAATAATTAATATAAGTATATACATGTATAGTCTAACATAACGTTATTACATAAAGTGTAATTAATTGAAAGAACATAGCAGCTACATGTTTCGGCCTTCAGGAAACCATATTCAGGTTCTAATTTATAGGGGCCTTAATATACTATTGGCAAAGCCTTAAAATTACATTTCTTGATTAAAATAATAAATCAGAATATAAAACGTAAGATATAAAATATAAAATAACATAGGATAATAAAGACACGTAGAATAGAACTTGATTATGGCGGAAATCTTACGTACTGGGTAGTTGGGGTAGAAGCTGTAATGCTGTTATATTTGTTAAGATCCACTTCACTCGGATGATGGAAAGATGTGTTAGACTACAAATGTATGTACTTCTATTAAAGACTAGGGCAGCTTCCTTTTAAATCCTTTCCAATTCACCGTTCAAGCATTACCCTACCACACGACGTCTACGCTAATGACACCATCTTAAACCAGTCCACAAAAGATACACACCCTCGTACTCTTGTTCTAGACACTTGCCGCCTGCAAGTCTTTCTCTCACTGCTGTTTCCAACCCACTGTTATTCCTAATTGAAATGATGCACAGCTCTCGCAGTTCAACCGCAGGACCTCCACTGTAGAATTTGGATATGTGTTATCCGCTGCGGCAACTGCATTTCGTAAGAACACGGTGAACGGGATCGTTTCTCGATCTTTTCGTGCACACAAGTAGAGAATGAGACGCGCAGGAGGACGTGGAGATCATCATCGTGTAAAACCCATGCCTAATAGCCTGACCTGGGTGTGGATGGTACAATACAAAATTGAGTGCCGCATTTAGGATATGAGGTGGGAGTCTGTGAATGAATGAATTCATCTGGCTCACACTAGGCCCAGCGGCCGGCTCTAGTGAACGCTGAGACGAAGCTAAGCCTGAGGTGCTCATGGCGGTGGCTTAGAACAGTGCTATTTTATTACATATAACATCGTGAAGTCTGGCAGAAGCTTGCAGACGTGGAGAAGGAACCTACTGCCTCCAACTTCTAGGTCTAACGGACATTACCTATTCTTTCTCCACAAGACACGGGCAAACGTTTTCTTCTTCATCCTCTTCTTCTACGGCGTTTCTGCCCATCTTCGGGCCATGGCCTCCCCGATCACCTTCATCCAACTTTCTCTCTTCATTCCTGCCGCCTTCCAATTCCGTATCTGGAGAAAGTCTATAGTATCCCTACAAACAGAATCCTCCCATCTACTTCTAGGCTTCCCTGTGGACCTTCTTCCGTAACACGGGGAAACAACGTAAGAAGCACATAAGTCATCACGTCCAGTACTCGTGCAGGTACAGTGGGCAGTGACGCAACTACATTTCGTGGTGTTGGGCTTACTTCTCTCATCGCTTCTCTTTCTTCCTCTACCCTGCCCCCCCCCCCCCCCCCCCCCCCCCCCCCCCCCCCCCCCTCTTCACACAACCTACCCCCCCCCCTTTTTTTTACCACCCCCCCCTTTTCCAGTTCAAAAAACCAAAATTTTACATCCTCATAAAAAAAAAAAAAAAAAACAACACTCACTAA
>Ga0131853_10012176_pt1 | contig 15752 bp, 8 predicted proteins | sample TergutLab28metaG_FD_92764 | JGI IMG/M metagenome (GOLD analysis project Ga0131853, IMG submission 92764) | Labiotermes labralis P1 segment gut microbial communities from Petit-Saut dam, French Guiana - Lab288 P1 (version 2) (version 2) | ecosystem: Host-associated > Arthropoda: Insects >...
CTGATGTGATCCTGTCTTGCAGGTGCTGGATATTCCTTATCTTCTCAGCATACACAATGTTCTTAATGTACCCCCACAGGAAAAAATCAAGTGGAGAGAGATCTGGGCTTCGAGGTGGCCAAGGTATTGGTCCACCACTTCCAATCCAGGCATCAGGGAATCTCTAATTTAAAACGTCAGTCACAAAGCTACTGAAATGGGGAGGAGCTCCGTCTTGCATAAAAATAACCCTACTTACAATTCCTTTTCGAAGTTTTAACGTGTAAATCCGTCTAGTACTTTTAAGTTATAGCGGTTTCAAATCCCGTCCATCTTTTTTTGATGACCCTGTATATTTCACCCTGGAACAGGCTATGGAAGCACAAAGGGGAGTACAGATACAACTGCAGTTTTTCTTCAACCTCAACGCTAAATGGGGGTGGGTGGTCCCTGGAAGCAGACACATTACCTACTGTAGAGGAGGCTGTTTGGGCTCCAGTGAAGATCTGGACTGCTGCGGAAAATCTCTTCCCCACCAGGGTTCTATCCCCCGACCCTCCAGTCCGTAGCGAGTCACTATATCGACTGAGCTTTCATGTCCCACACAATCCGTCAAAGACATTGTATATTCTTCATAGGTACGAACAGCTAGTCACATGTTTTGGCTAATCAGACGTCCATCGTCGGGCTGTACAAGTAAGAAGACAGAAACTAAAATTTACAGCTGCAGTTTTGTTAGTCAGAATCTCAGGCTTTAGATGAAAGTGCAAACCTGTATGCTTGAAATGTGAAAGACTTGTTGAATCTAAAATCCTTCAAGAAATTTACGTGGGGAAGAAAAGTATTAATTCAAAATCAGACCAATATGAAAAGTATTACTTTTTGTGACAAAGAATATACCAAGACAACTTGAATATTCCTATACCATAATTCACGTCATTAATAAGCATTACAGAGTATAAGTAAAAAGATAAAGTGATCCCGTTACAGGCGCAGTGTGGCCCAGAGGGTGGGTAGAGGTATAGCTCTACTCTTCCATGACCGTGGCACTGGAAGGGGGTGAGTGGTCAGCAGCACGCCCCGGCCGCACTTTATCCCCTGGAAAAAGCCGGTGCCCATTTTACAGGAGGCTGGGTTGGCTCAAGGTCCGGTGTGGACGAGCGGAAAATCTCGTCCCCACTGAGATTCGATCCCGGACCGTCCACACCGTAGCTCATTCGCTATACCGACTGAGCTACCGGGCCCACACATAGTATAAGTAACGTTTAACCCTTTAAACGCCGAGTTAAATCCCATCTGCCATCTGGTGGCATTATTACGAGCTCATCATATTTTCCACGTTAGCGGGTTAAGGGTTAATATTCAACTACGCATGAACACTTTACGTATATACCTCTAATGATCTGGATACTAAACGTAGGTCCCTAAATACACACAAGTTGCTGCTGTGATTTCAAATATTTATATAATATACAAAATTACTTCCAAAGTCCGATACAATTTCGGCACACAAAATATTCAGCTACAATTTTCAGGAGGAAATCAAGTTGTGTTGTGTGCAGTGTTACAAAGAAGAGAATAGTACCAGTAACACACGTGTTCAAAAATAGGCATGATTTATTTTCACGTAATTCGGAATAAAGTCTTAGCTAAGGATACAATGCTTGTTAGAAGTACACTCGAATTAAATAGAGTAGCTTCATTTTGATGTTCCTATATCGACTTTTGGAAGATGCCTGACTGGCCAGTAGAGGTTGTGAGGGCAGTCGGTTTGTTGCATAAAATATAAATAGTACTGTGAACACAACAATTGTGCTGAACGTGATAAATTCCTCTTTTTAAAAATGTACAGCTAGAACTCGGCTACTATTATGTATTATGTGTGTATGTTAACATAAATTAGGAAGTGTTACAAAAAGTCAAGTATGAGAGAACTACACTACAAACTATAGAAGGAAAGGAAGCTAAATAGATTGGTCACATTTTGCGCAGCAACTGCCTTCTAAAACACATTACTGAAGGAGAGATATGAAGAAGGATAGATGTGACGGGAAGACGAGAAAGAAGATGTAAGCAACTGCTCAATGACCTTTTGGAAAACACAGTTTGGTGGAAACTGAACTAGTAAGCACTAGCTCACACTCTTTGAATATCTCGCTTTGGAAAAGGCTATGGAACTGTCTTAAGACAACAGAATGTATATTATGATGGTGTTCGTGTTAATAGCTGTAAACTTCTACATATTTGTTTCGTTTGCTGTATAATTAAAATATTGTAAAGACTGAGACGAAGCTACACACGAGATATACAAGCAGGTACTGTTGTTTGTTTCTCTCCACTGGTATTCGTGTGAACAGTTCATAGGACGTACTTTAAAACATGTACTGAGAATTATAGCGACGCTCGCCACCCCTGGCGAAGGAGCAACGGACATTAGCAGAATACCGAAGGTTACGCAAATCCCGAGGAAGTATGACCTACATGAAGATCGTAAAATCTAGAGAGACTTTAAAAGTCACGCCCGTTGCTGAAGTGCATATATGGAGGAACAAATCGTCGCTATTTGCAGTATTTTAAAACGTATCCACTCGTAGTCAAAGTGGTTCGGTATGTTGGTGATAGAACGTATCACTGAAGTAGCAAGTAAATATTCCTGCTGTCAACAAACGTACTGCTCATTCATTACTGTCCAATAAACGTTCGTAAGGTTACTATTCCAGGGGGCAAAAATTAACCATCAACGACCCTAAATCCTAAAAATTTCAGGACGCAGCATATTTGAGACGCCAAAGCATTTGTCCTAGTTCGAATCTCCTATTCATGGCGCGTTATGAATAAATTCGTGTAGATTCAAGTCTGCTGGGATATGACGCTATTCAAGATTAAAATGTTGCCTCCATATTTAGGGTTCGAGGGGAGTTTTCTGCCAAAACTTTCAAGGTATGTAGTGTTGATTTACCCTACTGAAGGGGGCAACAATGCTTTGCCTTTCATGAATACAGTGTACGAAAAAAATAATAACGCAGTATTTGTAATTTAAAATATTTCATGTAATATAAAGTGTATTTTATGATATACGAAAATATGTTTTTGCGTTTTGTTATGTACGGGTGTGAAACTTTGTCGCTCACATTGAGGAAGGAACGTAGGCTGAGGGTGTTTGAGAATAGGGTGTTGCGGAGGATATTTGAGCCTAAGAGGAATGAGGTGACAGGGGAATGGAGAAAACTGCATGAGGAGCTTAATGATCTCTACTGTTAACCAAATATTTTTCGGGTGATCAGATAGAGAAAAATGAGATGGACGGTATATGTAGCAGGTATGGGGGAGTGGAGAGGTGCATACAGGGTTTTGGTGAGGAAACCTGAGGGAAAGAAACCACTTGGAAGACCCAGGCATAGATGGGAGGGTAATATTAAGATTGATCTTCCGGAGGTGGGATGTGGGGGCGCGGACTGGATCGAGCTGGCTGAGGATAGGGACAGGTGACGGGCACTTGTGAATGCGGTAATAAACCATCGGGTTCCATAAAATGCGGGGAATTTCTTGACTAGCAGAGGACCGGTTAGCTTCTCAAGAAGGACTCTGCTCTTTAAGTAAGTAAGTAATTACAAAGTGTATTACTGTCACATATCATTGTAAACGCAAAGCTCCAGGATGAGTGCCAGCCACATTCTATATATACAAGCACAAACCTGTAACTAGATTTTCTTCAATTTTGTTTCTACAAACGAATCGGCTTCCATCGGTAAACATCTGCCGCTCACGAACAATACGCCATTATAACAACAGCGTATATCTAAATTACGACAACAAAATGCCAGGGTGGCACACGTCAGGTGCTAAGAAAGCAACGTACATGTAGTGGATGTTTTATTTTAAGCTTCATACATAGTAGAGCTTTGGTCGTGGCTTCACAAACAGCAGTAACTCGGTTACTTGCTATCAAGTTACCATCTTTCCATTTTAGAACTCTGCTGGGGGGGGGGGGGTTTAAAACCGTGGAAACTGGTAGAGAGTTTCAGGATAGACATCCCACTGTGTTGTCGTGTAGAAAATAAACATAAGCCGTCAACACGTCTTCATTTGCAGTAATTAGAAACAGGTTTCGAGTCAAAAGGATCATGATCTAGCTAAATACCTGATACACCAATTGACGAGTTTACAAGTACTAGCAGCATCGAGAAATACACAGTTCCACTATTACATATTTCACTTCTAATATGCTGCTACATGTTCCGGCTTAACTGCCATCATGAGGGAGTTGACACCTATATTGCTAAATTTTACTTGCTTACTTACTCCATGGTGCAGAGTCCTTCTTGAGAAGCTAAATGGTTTGCAGCTAGTCAAGAAATTCCCCGCATTTCACGGAACTCGAAGGTTCATTACCGCACTCACAAGTGTCCGCCAGCTGTCTCTATCCTGGGCCAGCCCAATCCAGTCCATATACCCACATCCCACCTACTCGAGATCCATCCTAATATTATCCACCCATCTACGCCTAGGTCTCGCCAGTGGTCAACTTCCCTCCGGTTTCCCCACGAAGACCCTATACACCCCCTCTCCTCACCCATACGCGCCACATGCCCAGCCCATCTCATTCTTCTCGATTTTATCTCCCACACAATATTGGGTGAGGAGTACAAATCATTTAGCTCCTCGTTATGCAATCTCCTCCATTCCCACGTTACCGCGTCCCTCCTAGGTCCAAATGTTCTCCTCAACACCATATTCTCAAACACCAAACACTTTACATCAATAAAATACTCTTACAACGCTTACGATATCACAATGTAATAAAAGATAAAGCAGTCCCATTACAGGCCCGAGGTGCCCAGAGGGTTCCAGGAAGTTAAGGTTCCTAAATTACGTGATAACGGCACAGGATGGTGGTAAGGTTGTCAGCCTTACGCACCGGCCGCTTTTTACCCCCAGGAAGTACCTCTGGTACTCATTTCTGTTAGAGGCTGAGTGCCATAGTGCGATCGGAAGGATTACGTCAATGAAATATCAAAATGTACAGATTATATTTAAAATTTATAGCGTTTAAGACGTTATAAAACACTGATTATAAATTCTTATGAAATAATGTTAGTTTTTGTTCGTCACAGAACTTTATAAAATTGTGTCGTTTTGCTGACCGTGCATCTCAGTATATTTATCTCAGTAATTAACCAACTTGATGCACAAAATTTTTGTTTTACGTTAAGTTTATTTCGTGCCTCTACATGTTTCGAGCACATGTGCTCATCATCAGGAGGTCAAAATTGCATTACACAGCCTCTGGTATCAGCACACCTATAAGTGTGATGATACCAGAGGCTGCGTAATGCAATTTTGACCTCCTGATGATCAGCACATGTGCTCTAAACATGTAGAGGCATGAAATAAACTTATTGTAAAACAAAAATTTTGTGCATCAAGTTGGTTAATTACTGAGATAAATTTATAAAATTGCTTTGCTAAAACGGTATATCATTTTTTTTAAATTTATTTGTGCTTTATGTTTATATTTGTGTGTGCTTTATGCTTATAAACTTGGCTTTTTTATTAACTTAAAACTTCCGGATAAAACGAGTACAGTTAATATAATGGATGATGGCGTCGTGACGTAGCTGGACGGATTATCCTAGAATTTTAATTTATCACAGAGGCAACATGTTTAAAAATGAAATACACGTAATTGTAATAATTGTATCTCAGTTTAACAAAACAATTATATAACATTTGAGCGTTTTATTGGCCATTTATTCTGATGTTGACCTTTTAGGATCGAAAATATTGCAGTAAAATTAATACGAAAGAGTTGTGTTTTAAGGTTTATATTTATTAATTAACTAATGTTAGAGATTTATTGACGTTTCAGGCAATACTGCAGGCTCCACAACGAAGGCAGAATGCTGGGTTGAGAGATCCAGAAGGTTCTTCTAAAACGTCGGCCGACAACTACAAGAACACAGTACGCCATAAGATACAATTACTCGGCCATGTCTGCCTACACAATAATTCGTCTATTTCTAATAGTCACAGTTTTTTAGGATATGGAAGGTGTTATTTTCTGAGTGTAACGATAATTTTGGAACACCCTTTAAAACGTGTGTTAGATACCACTCTAGCATCCGCTGCTGGCTTCTAAATATTTCAGAGCTAATCAAGGTATATGGGATCGGGCACCGCGCATGCGCACAGCTTATCCACAGAGACGCTCGCAGTTTCATAAACCAACTGGCTGTACATAGCACAGCCGTACTGTACATAACCTTCTAGCAAAGCAAACCTACATAATAAACCCACATACAAATAAACCAGACATTAATTATCGTACGAATACTAAACAAAAAGTAAATATTTAATTATTAAATTGTTCATTTACTAGGCTAACTCACTGCACTTACGGAATACGCAATGTTACAGTCCTTCATGTTTCGGCATAAAATTCTGCCATCACCAGGGGGTTCACACAACAAGTTAGAACTTGCTAAATTATTAGACTGCTGTAGAAGTCCCTCAGCCATTCAAGATTACACACGTTGTTGGACCCACTAAATTCTTAACCGTTATTTTTAGGCGCGTCCGCCAAATTGCGAAAAGCGACTATTAGCTTCGTCATGTCTGTCTTTCTGTCCGTCCGTCAGTCTCTCTCTCTCTCTCTTCGTCTGTCTGTCCGTCTCTCTGTCCATCCGTTCGCCCGAAACAACTCAGCTCCCAATGGACAGATTTTGATGAAATTTAATGTTTGCCTGCTTTTCTGAATTATGTCCTGAAAATTAAAGTTCCATTAAAATAGGACAAGAGTGACGGGTATTTTGGACATTCATAGGCCCGTGCATCGCTAGTATATTCGCAGAGTACAGCCAACAAGATGCAATGTTTCACAATTTATTTATTTCTGTACGACGCGTCTACGTGTTTCAGACGTGTTTTCCGTCCATCATCACGAGCTCAAAACTGCACATACAGAGTCAGGTATTGGCCTGGCGCTGTATGTGCAGTTTTGAGCTACTGATGATGGACGGAAAATACGTCTGAAACATGTAGAGCGTCTTACAGAAATAAATAAATTGTGAAACACTGCATCTTGTTGGTTGTACTCTGCGAGTAACAATTATTTTACTTAAAGATCTATGTATATTTATAACAATATTTTGCACAGTTCTTCTCAGGATGATATATATTTGAAGCAGAACACAAAGTTTATGTGTGATAATTTAAAAAAAAAAGTGTCGTTTAATAGATGATGTGGAAATATATGGCAGAGCTAGGTAGTCTACAGGTGACTCTACGGCTAAATAACTAAGGCTACAAACACAAGCTCAGAATATGTAATACACAATGTTTTTCCACTGCAACATTCAATGTTTGAATTCGCCTCAAGGTTAGGTTAAACGTACACGGTTCGTCTTGTTCAGTTTGCAACATAACAAGATTGTTAGAATAATTTATTAGCACAATGATCATCCCAATACACAAAATGATAAAACTCATTCATGTGTTATTCCGGCTAAGATGCTTCTGTTCTAGAACCATTACAAGGAAAGGAAATAATTACACATCTGCAGTAGGTCGTACAGCACAAGAGCAAGGCGTGTTTTTGCTATAGATCAAAGGTCACAAAAAAGTGCGTTACCTATATAATTAGTGTATGTGTGTGTTAACATATGATTCCATTTTGTAAATAAAATATTTCAAAATCAGTACCTCATGTGTAGGAAATTGTCTATTCATTTGCATGAAGTAATTTTGGAAAGACATAAGGAACACGGTAAAGTGATCACGTTACAGGGCCGGTGTGGCCCAGCGGCTAAAGTTATAGCTCTACTCTTCCCATGACCGCGGCACTAGAAGGGGGTCAGCGGTCAGCAGCACGCCCCGGCCGCACTTTACACCCGGGAAAGACCCGGTACCCATTGTACAGGAGGCTGGGTGGGCCCCACGGCCGGTCTGGACTGGCGGAAAATCTCGTCCGTACCGGGATTCGATCCCGGACGGTCCAGCCCATAGTCAGTGATTACTTTGAGGGCTCATTTGGTGAGGAATTAGAGCAAATGCTTTTATTTCCTTCAGGATCATACAAAAATTATGTTAGGAGACTAATGCAAATTAGGAAGAGAAAATATTTTCATACTGGTAAGTGAGAAAAAGAATCTGTTATCTAATTATTGTCGTAATTTCTATCAATAATAATTATTAAGAGCATAATTTTCCCGTATCGGAGCATTCATAGATACCCCTAGACCTCTTCCGATTGGAAGACTCAAAATTGGAAATTTCCCCCCTTAATAAACGGGAGATGACATTCAAACACATTGGATGTCAAAATTAAAGACGAGTTCAGTTTGACAGTGATCTACGTTTGATTGTTGCAAAAGTTAGGGAGAGACTGTCAGTAAGTTAACGAGTACACGGAAGTTTCATATGGAGAGACTCAGCGTTAAGAACGTAAACGAGAAGGAAGATGGCGAATAGTACCAGCTTCACATCTCAAACAGGTTTTGCAACTCTAGAGAACTTACATGATGGCGGGGACTTAAATGGGACTTTAGAAGTTACAAGAGGGGAAATAAATATCTCAGCTAAAGACAGTTTAGATCTGTGTGAACGGAAGGAGTACAAACCCGTTAAAATGTTCTAATTTTGCGGATTAAAAAAAGAATGCAAATTTGCAAAGGTTGCAAAATTAAGATAAATTAAATAGATATTGTTGAGAGTTTAAGACATGGAAAAATTACGTACTTCAAGGAAGACGAGGGGAATATTTGGAATGTAAAGTTAACGAAATTGATGCATGCAGTAAGAATAGGAATATCAGAGGCTTCTATAAGACCGAAAATATTTAGGATGATTATAAGCCTTCTTTTGACTAAGTTACTTACTCACTCACTCCACGGAGCAGATTATTTCTTGATAATATTACCGGTTCTCAGCTAGTCAAGAAATTCCTCACATTTTATGGCACCCGAAGGTTCAATACCGCTTTCACAAAACCCCCGCCACATCCCCCATCTTGAGCCAAATCGATCCAGTCTATGCCCCATCCCACTTCCTGTAGTTCAATTTTTAATATTATCCTTCCATCTACGCATGGGTCTTCTAAGTGTTCTCTTTCCCTAAGGTTTCCCTACCAAAACCCTGTATGTAACTCTCTTCTCCACTATTCGTGCTACACGCCCAGACCCATCTCAATCTTCTTGATTTTATCACCCGAATTGTATTTGGTGAGGAATAAATCATTAAGCTCCTCACTGTGTAGTTTTCTCTACTCCCCTTGTTACCTCGTCTCTCTTATGCCCAAATATTCTCTTCAACACCTGGTTCTCATATACCCTCAGCGTATATTCCTCCCTCAATGTGAACGACCAAGTTTCAAACCTACACAAAACAAAAGGTAAAATTATATTTCTGTATATCTTTATATTTAGGATAGCAAACTGGAAGACAAAAGATTCTACACCGAATGATAGTAAGGATTCCCTGACTTCAGTCTGCCCCTAATTTCCTCCTGAATAGAATTTTGACTGGTTAAGGTTGTTCCCAAATATTTGAACTCTTCCACCATTGCACATAAATTATTATCAGTCTTTACACCGCGACTCCGACCTGCATTCTGATCTCGAGACATGACCATGTACTTTGTCTTATCAGCATTTACTTCTAGTCCATTCTCCTTACTATCAACTACTAAAGCCTTTGCGTTTTTCTTTTTGGTATGTACGCCTCCTCCCATTATATTAACATCATCAGCATAAACCAAAAGCTGATGTGTGCCATTTAATTTCAAGCCATCCTGGTTTACCTGAACCCTCCTAATGGCGCACTCTAAAGCAAAGTTGGAAAGAAATGATGATAGAACATCTCCTTGTTTCAAACCATTCCTAATAGGAAACATGTCAGACATATTTTTACCTACAAGGACTCTGCTTTACATTTCAAACGGACACAATTTTATTAGCCTTACCAATTTCATGGGGATACCAAACTCCATAACAATATTGTAAAAAATCTCCTTCCTAACTTCAACATATGTTTTCTTGTAGTCTATAAACAGCTGATGCACTGCTTGATTTTATTCCCATTTTTTCTCAAGTATTTGACGAATGCAGAATATATGATCAGTAGTTGACCTGTTGCATCGAAACCCACACTGATGATCCCCAGTAATTTTCTGTGTATATGGAGTTAAATTTGACAACAGATGGTGAATAAAACGTGTATGTAGTTGGCAAAAGGCATAGGTGTTTATAATTACTGCAATCTGTTTTATCACCCTTCTTATCGATAGGTAAAATGATCAAACCTTCCACTCCTCAAGCAATTACCTTATATTCAAGTTAGAATTAATAAGTTTGTGTATCTCAGAGCGAATTGTGCTGCGCTCTGCTTTAGTCCGTTCTGCTGGGATTTAGTCAGTACCTGGTGTTTTGTGACTTTTCTAGCTTTTCAATAGGCAACTCAACCTGAAAGGAACTCGGCTCAGGCATTAGATATTCTGCTATGTGTATTTATTTCTACCTAACTTCATGAACTCCATGTGCATTCAAGCTGAGAGAAATGGTTCCTCCACCTACGGAAAATTCTGGGGGAGTCTGTAACCAAATAAAGATTCTCATCCATTACTATATTAGTTCTAAGCTGGTAACCCTTCTTAAAGTCGTTTATGCCCCTGTACTTCTCTGATATGTTTGATATTACTGTTAGTTTCAAGATAATCAAATTTAGCTTTCAGATACTCTTTCCTTTTTACCTGAAATGTCTATTAGCTTCACGTCTTACATTGTTGAGACTCCATATGGCTCTGGTTTGGATCCTGTAAGCACTGCATTTTGACTTGCTTCCTTCGATATAAACATCATAATCATTCTTCATCAAACCACGGTTTATGCTGCTTCAATTGTGCAGACCCAGACTCTCTTTAGCTAAGGTTTTGATATTCTCTTTAATGTTCTACCAAGCCCTATTTATGTCCACGTCTTCAAGTTCTACAAAGCTACAAATCTGTTTGTAATCTCAATCTGATACTGTTTCCTAAACCCCACCTCATTTACCTACCTGAGATTATATCTTTCCCCATCAAACTTCAGTGATGTTTGTTTATTTACTGCCAATCTTTCCCTAACTTTTGCAACCACCAGAGAGTGATCAGTATAACAATCAGCTACCCTGAAACTTCATACATGTAGTTTTAGTATACTCCAATGCCATCTCCTATCTATCACTCTGTGATCAAACTGGCTGTGAGTCTTCCCATCAGGAAAGGTCCAGGTGTATTTACGAATTTTTCGATGCGGGAACATCTTACTCTTAACAACTAGATTTTTTGATGTGGCAAAGTTTACTGTTATAACACATTATCATTGCTATCCTGATGTATACTCTCACTCCGAATTTTCGAATTGAAAATGCTCTCTCTTCTCAATTTTTCATTAAGATCTAATAAAAGAATTTTCTTGTGGTAATTAGGAAAATTATTGAAAAACTGATCTAAATCCTTATAAAAACTTTAGTTTGAATCATCACCCGTCTGCTCACTTGTTACAGGCACATTCAGAGCAATGATGATAATACACCAGTTGCCCGTCAGAAGTGTATACGTCATCCCCTAACAAACTCTAATCTCGTAACTGTTCATGCGACAAGGACAACTCGTATCTCCATGACGGACAAAGCATCATTTGATTCTACTTTCATAACAAATTTGAAAACTTTTATGGGACTATTAAGGTGGAGAAGAAATTTTTATACCTCTAAGACAATGAGACCATAATACAAAGACATGTTACACACATACGATGTCACAGATGTAGTCTTTATTGAGATGTATCCATAACTGCTGTCTCAAGGCGTTTCATAATATCACTATCGACAGGGGAAAGAGAAATTTTCACAACCAACCTTGTGCGGGAAGAATGTGTTATCAAGTAGAAAATATATTATCAGACAACACACTTGCATCTACCAATATATTTATGTTCCAAGTAGTCATACACAACTTACAATATAAGGTAAAACAGGCTACATGTTGCGACTTGAACAAACCATCAATCAGGCTGCACATGCATTTAGTTTTTCAAAATTTTTAGGAATTCATTGATAAGTATATCATTACATTGTAAAAATTTGAGATCCCACACCTGCTTGCAGGCTGAATTTTTCTTTTTATTTTCTAGTCATAAGCCTGACAGGGGCTTCTTAAAACCGAAACATGTGGCCTATTTTATGTTGTCAATTTAGTATGACTACTTGAGAAAGTGGGATCGTGGTAGCACAGTGGTTAAGGTACTGTGCTACAAATCGGAAGGTCGCTGGATTTGTCATTGACATAAAATCCTTCCGATCGCACTATGGCCCTGGGGTCGACTTAGCCTCTAACAGAAATGAGTACCAGGAGTATTTCCTGGGGGTAAAAAGCGGCCGGTGCGTAAGGCTGACAACCTACCACCATCCTGTGCTGTTGTCACGAAATCTGGGAACCTTAACTTCCTGGAACCCTCTGGGCATCTCGGGGCCTGTAATGGGACTGCTTTACCTTTACCTCTACTTGAGAAAGAGACATATTTGTAGACGATAACAGAATGGGGAAACCTTACCTTAAAAAGTACATTATTTTATGAACTTGCGCACAAAATCGCTGTGGGGTATATGTATGATTCTTGGTGAGTGCATATATAATTAACGGTATAAATGTATGCGTTGCCATCTGTGTGTCAATGGGCCAACTACTTGAGGTCTAAGTAAGTTAATCTTGTCTGTTGAAAATGGCGCTGTATACAGAAGTAGTAAAGTTTTCGGAGTTTCCAACTCGGAATCTGGTATACAAGGAAAGGCAAGACGAAGTATTGCGTGCCGATGGAAATTATGATAATATCAATCTGATATCCAATATCCGTGTTTGTGGCAGAGCGAAGAGTTGTAGCTGTTCGATATAATGCGATGTTAGGTTATGTGTCGAGACAGCGGAAAGAATTAGTTTAGATATGAAACATTTTTTTGTCGACATTCCTGTCAATGTTCTTCGTATAAGAGTTTTGAAAGATATTCACATATTTCTGATCCAATTTGAAGGATGATTCGTCTTACGTTATGTAGAGCCAAATTTATCGGCTTCCATAATCGAAACCTACTTATGTATTTTCAAATTTTTTATTGGGTATCACAGTTTCTTTTGCATTTCAAGCATGGAACTGATACTCTAGCTGAATTCCCCAATAATTATAGGAGAAGGTTTTGTTGTAGCTGACTAAATTGCGCAAGCCATACGAATGCAAAAATGTGGCCTGCAAGTCCAATATTAATTGTCTTGCTGAGAACCGAAATTTCTCATTCATGAAAAAACACACTGATACAAAATAAGGCCAGAGCTTCTTAGAAGCAGAAATAAATTAAAACCACTTTTCATATTTACTCTGATTCATACCGTGCTTGTTTTTACCATCAATACATAATCCGACAAATGCACTCCATAAACACCCATTATGACATCCTTCAATTGATACATGTTTCGGCACCACGGTGCCATCATTAAGGGGTCATTATAGCAAATATGTGTGCGCCAACAGTTCACTACATGTTCCGCGGAGTGCCTTTGTTGTAATAACGCCCTGAAGATGGCACCTCTGAGCCGAAACAGGTAGGAGATGATGTATGTTATGAACCATGTTTCATGGCGTGCATTTTTTAGATTATTTATTGACAGACGAAGAAGTTTGCAGTTTTGAAGTTCATAGGACCGTGTCTCGTAATATTAGTTCTATAGTAAAACCAACTAGATGCACCAATGTATCAAATTTATTTTATTTTTGGAATGACATTCTACATGTTTCGGACGGTCTTTCCGTCCATCATCAGGAGTTCAAGACTGTACATACAGCAACAGGCATTTGTGAAACACATACTGCTGTCTTCTTGCTAGCAGATACTGCTGTCTGCTACATTGGTGCATCTAGTTGGTTTTACTACAGAAATAAGTTTGCAGTTATTTCCTTAGAAACATAATCTGGTGCCTAACTTAACCCTTTAAACGCCGAATTAAATCGCATTTGCCATCTGCTGGTATTATTAGGAGCTCACCATATTCTCCACATTAGCAGGATAAGGGTTAAGTGAGAGGGAACGGTTTTACAACTTACAGAATAACTGGTATAAATGTAGTCGTGAACGTATATAATATTCACTTGGGAGGTAAACTACTCCCCCACTCGGATCTCCGGGGGGGGGGGAGTGTTTGTAGGGGAAACATCGCGCAGCATACAAAGAGAGATGAAAATAGGGACTTGGAACGTTAGGAGTCTGTATAGGGCAGTGTCACTTAAGGCACCAGCGAGGGAATTAGTGAGGTATAAATTAGATGTAGTGGGTGTACAGGACGTCAGGTGGGACAAAGGAGGCACAGTAAGAGCAAGGGATTATGATTTTTTCTACGGGAAAGGAAATGAAAATCATCAATTGGGAACGGGTTTTTTTGTACACCGTAGAATAATATCAGCAGTGAAGAGAGTAGAGTTTGTTAGCGATAGGTTGTCATATATAGTGCTGAGAGGTCGCTGGCCTAATATTATTGTTGTAAATGTGCATGCACCAAGTGAGGAAAAAAGTGATGAGGCAAAATATAGTTTTTATGAGGAATTAGAGCAGGTGTTCGATTACTTCCCGAAATATCATATGAAAATGTTACTAGGGGACTTTAATGAAAAAGTGGGGAGAGAAAATATTTTCAAGCCAACAATTGGACAGGAGAGTCTCCATCAGGATAGTAATGGTAATGGGTTTAGACTAGTTAACTTCGCCACATCACAAAATCTGGTTGTTAAGAGCACGATGTTCTCTCACCGGAACATTCATTCTGCATTCGCCAAATACTTGAAAAAAATGGGAATACAATGAGGAAGTTTATCAGCTCGTTATAGACTTCAAGAAAGCTTATGATTCAGTTAGGAGGGAGGTCCTATTTAAGATTCTCATTGAGGTTTTCATCCCTAGGAAATTTGTAAGGTTAATAAAGATGAGTTAAACTGAAACACATAGCAGAATTCCCTATTAGGAATGGTCTGAAACTAGGAGACGCTCAATCACCAATTCTTTTTAACGTTGCTTAGAGTAGGCCATTAGGAGGTTTCAGGTAAACCACGATGGCTTGGATCTGAATGGTATACATCAGCTTCTGGCTTATTCCGACGATATTAATATACTGGGAGGAAGCATACATACTCTAAAGGTAAATGCAGAAGCTCTGGTAGCTGCTACTAGGGTGACTGGACTGGAAGTAGGTGCAGATAAAACTAAGTACATGGTCATGTCTCGAGAACAGAATGCAGGACGAATTCACAGTGTGAGGACTGATAGTAGTACCTTCGAGAGGGTGGAAGAGTTTAAATATTTGGGAACAACTTTAACAAATAAAAATTCTATTGCGGAAGAAATTAAGAGCAGATTGAGGTCAGGAAATGCTTGCTATCATTCGGCGCAGAATCATTTGTCTTCCAGGTTGCTATCCAAAAATTTAAAGATCAAGATATATAAAACTATAATTTTGCCTGTTGTTTTGTATGGGTATGAAACTTGGTCGCTGACATTGGGGGAGGAAAAGTAGCTGAGGGTGTTTGAGAACATGGTTTTGAGGAGATTATTTGGACCTAGGAGGGACGAGGTAACGGGGGAATGGAGAAGACTGCATAACGAGGAGCTAAATGATTTGTACTTCTCACCCAATATTGTGCGGGTGATAAAATCGAGAAGAATGAGATGGGCTGGGCATGTGGCGCGTATGGGTGAGGAGA
>Ga0131853_10012177_pt1 | contig 15752 bp, 13 predicted proteins | sample TergutLab28metaG_FD_92764 | JGI IMG/M metagenome (GOLD analysis project Ga0131853, IMG submission 92764) | Labiotermes labralis P1 segment gut microbial communities from Petit-Saut dam, French Guiana - Lab288 P1 (version 2) (version 2) | ecosystem: Host-associated > Arthropoda: Insects >...
AACAAAATCACAAAAAACAAAAAACTTGTTCCGCAGCGCGGATGAAAACGACTTTGCGCTTTCACATTTTCAATGGTGAGCGGCAACCCTGATTCATAGCAAAAAATGGCTTTATGTTCCGCGCCATGGTATTCAAATGTCCGGCGAATGTCTTTAACCAACGACGACAAGGCCATATAGAGCACGAACAAAATAATACGAATAACACCTTCAATCACCGCGCGAAAACCAATGTCACCCACCAGCCGCACAATGCCATCATAAGCCAGTGTTGGCAACACAAAAAACAAGCCCAGAGCAAGCGCTACGCCCAACACCCCGCCAATCACAGTAATAACTGTCATCATTTTCGGGCCAAAGTTTTTTTCAATCCAACGATCGAGCTTGCCCATTTCTTCGCCCTCTGCCTCGGCTTGATCCATAATACCCTGCGTGGCTTTTTCGGCGGATTCCATCATGCATTTGTAGCCAAAGGCCATGGAATACACCAGATTGACCGGTCCACGAATCAGCGGCCAGCCAAAGGCCTTGCAGCGCTCGGTCGGAAGCTTTACTTTCTTGATGGTGGTTTCAATTGAGCCATCCGGCAAACGCAGCGAAACAGCGGCACCCTTTGGCCCACGCATCATAATACCTTCCATCAGCGCTTCGCCACCTACAGTCCCCAGCTTAACTTCCGGGTTTTCCTGCAAAATATGTTCTTCGTTTGACATAAACATACCTCTCAATTCTTTTTATCCTTGCGTGTTACGACTTTTTAATGGAAATGTGATATAAACCGAAAGCCCCTGCCCCGGCACACTTTCAAACTCCAGCAAGCCCTCGTGGGCTTTCAGCAGTTCTTCTACCACCGCAAGCCCAATGCCTGAACCCGGTGTTCCTGTTTCGGCTTTAAAAAATTTTTCAGTTAAATGCGGTAAATCCTGTTCTGAAACCCCACAGCCTGTGTCGCTTATAATAATGTGCACAAATTCCGGCGAGGTCGTGGTTGGGCGCTCTTTGGGCAACTGCGGCGTAAAATCAGCCGTTACAGTAATCGTTCCACCCTGCGGAGTATGTTTAAATGCGTTGTCGAGCAAATTGATGAAAATTTGGCGAATGCGCGCGGGGTCACCAAGGCCGGGAGCCGGAACATCGGGTGTGTTGGATTGCAAGGCGATGCCACCTTGCGCAGCACGTTGTTCGCAAAAGAAATACACTACTTCGTCCAATTCCGCCAAAAAGTCGACCGGTTCCATCTTTAACACAATGCGGTTGGATTGCATGCGCGAAAAATCAAGCAACTGCTCCACCAAATTGTCCAGCCGCACAGACTCATCAATGATAACGCTTAATCCGCGGCGCAGCAGGTTATCGTCCGGCAAATCGCTGTGCAACAACGTTTCGCCCCAACCTTTGATGGCTGTGAGTGGCGTGCGCAGCTCATGTGAGATCGTAGAAATAAACTCATGTTTTGTGCGCTCAGCAAAGGCGATTTTTTCTGCCATATTGTTCATTTCAACACTAAGTTCATGTAACTCACTGCGAGTTTTGGGCAAGGGAATTCGTGTACTATATTCCCCTTGGGCAATGGCAGCAGCAGCCTGATTCACTGCAGCAATTGGACGAATGATACGGCGTTGCAACAACACAGTGCAACTAACCAACAGACCAATCAGTCCAAGCCAGCCCAGGCCCAACGCAAGGCCCACGCGCCAACCGCTGCTTAAAAACAAAAACAACCCAATCATCGCTGCCCCCGAAAGCCCAGCGATAACCACAACGCCCATCATTAAATAGCGAAACAGCGGAGATTTTCTTGTTTCTATTACAACGCTCATCTTAACAACACCCTAACTAGTCTGTCCATTTATATCCAACGCCCCAAACTGTCACAATACGCTTTGGGGTAGACGGGTTGCTTTCGATTTTCATGCGCAGGCGGCGGATATTTACATCAACAATTTTCAAGTCATTGACCCCTTCCTGTCCCCAAATGGCAACAAGAATTTGTCGTCGCCCCAGCGTTTGCCCCTTATTTTGCAAAAACAGTTCCATCATTTGCAATTCGATGTTGGTCAGCTCAATGCGCTCATCGCCACGGCGCAGCGAGCGCCCCCGCAAATCCAATCGAAAGTCACCACTGGTCAATATAGTCTGGTCGGGCGGAGCCGCAGCGTGCGCCACGCGCCGCAATACACTTTCAATCCGTGCCATCAATTCCGAAGGTGAAAACGGCTTTGTAATGTAGTCATCCGCACCCGAAAGCAAACCTTTAACTTTGTCCATCTCTTGCGCCCTGGCTGTAAGAAAAATAATCCCCATACGCTTGTTGCGCTGACGGATACGCCGAGCGAGTTCCAAGCCGTCAAGCTCCGGCATCATAATATCCAAAAGCGCCAAATCAAAGCTTTCCTCCGCCGCCACATAAGCCTCCCAGGCCTCCAAGCCATTGGTGGCCTGCTCTACTTCATAGTTTTGGTGTTCTAAGTTAATAACCACGAACTCACGAATACTCGTTTCATCTTCTGCGACTAAAATGCGACGCTTGTTCATGATTTAATCCTCCCCCTGCAACGTTGCCAGAACAGTATATTCACCAAACACCCAACTGTCATCACGGTTTACGCTAATTTCCACGCTCAATCGCTGGCTTGTCCCCAACTGCGTGTCTTCTGCAATTACCACAACGGCAGTCAAATCCTCCGGCGTTAGTTCTTCAATAATATCTGCCGGGCCAACTACTGTCACGCTTGTGATTCTGCCAAATTGCCCAGTAACGCTTGAATTTTCGGGCAAAACAACACGCGTCGCTGGCAGCGTAAGCATTGTAGTGGCAAAATCTCGCATATCTACTTCTACTTCAAAAGTGAACTCTCCCTCAAAAAAATGAATTTCCACAAGATCTTGCGCTGGGAACGAAAAGCGGTTGTTTTCAGGCGAAAGTTCGCGCGCAAGAATGCTGCCAATAATATACCCACCGGTTGCGGGAATGGCCTCAGTCGGCAAAGCAGCTTGTAGGAGTTGTGGACTTATTGTGTAACGCAACCCATTACCATTGCCTTGAAAGGCACTCGGCAAGTGCAAAAATTCCACAGCCGACGTTAACATTTCGCGCTGCCAAACAGGAACCATTACGCGAATTTCCTCACTGTTTTCTATGGTTAGGTAGGGCACCGCGCGACCATTTACATCAAGCGCTATCAATTCCAACTCTTCGCTTTCAAAAAGTCTTTCTTCATAAAGCGTGTAATCTGGAGCACGCAAGCGGACAACCACGCGGTCAATTTCCCTAACATGGGTTTGCGGACCCGAAATGCGCACCCGTGGTTGCAGCAAAAGTAAATCCGCTGCAAAATAGCCCTCAGGCACAACAAATTCATCAATTACTTCCGGCTCCAGGTCAAAGGTGTTTTCACTTGGGCGGTCGAAAAACAGTGGCAAAGTTCTCTGCGTCGTACCGGTAATATGGAAATCCGGCAAAATCTCAAAGCGGTCGCGATCTTGCGCGTCGGCATGGCTGACACGAATTTCCAGCGAAACGTGGCCCGCACCAAACACTTCCGTGGCCACCAGTACCGCTTGAATGTCTTCTGGGCGAACATTTATATGGCGCAAGCTGCGGTAGCTCACGTCAACAGTAAGATAATTCGGGTTATTGGCTTCGCCGGTCCAAAAGGCCTCAAGGCCAAGTTCCTGTGCAATGGTGCCATCCAAATCAAGCGCTTGCAAAGGCACTGCGATAGTGCTTTCATGTTCCTCGCCCTGCACCACAGCAAACATAACCCAAACTACAATGGCCAAAAACAGCGAAAGCGCCATCACAAAGCGTCTGCTATGCAGCAAGGTTGCAGCTTTTTTGGGTTTTTGTTTCATATTTACGTGTCCCCCTTTCGCCGTCCCAGGCTAAAGCGCTTTTTGACTAGTTCTTGTGTCAGCAATGTGCTGCGCAGCTGTTCGCCCAGTTCCTCGGGGTTTAAACCCCGCATAAGTTTCCCTTTGTAAGCCAGTGACAATGTCCCCGTTTCTTCCGAGACCACAACTGCCATGGCGTCGCTTTGTTCGCTTAAACCAATGGCCGCGCGGTGACGCGTGCCGAAATCACCCATGTCCGGGTTTTGACTCAGCGGCAAAATGCAACCGGCGGCTTCCAGGCGGCCTTTGCGAATAATCGCCGCGCCGTCGTGTAAGGGAGCTTTATTGGAAAAAATGTTACCAATGAGCGAATGGCTGACTTTTGCATCAATCACCGTTCCGGTTTCAATAATTTCACCCAACATCGTCACGCGTTCGAATACAATAAGCGCCCCTGTGCGTTCGGCACAAAATTGACGGCAAGCCTCGCAAACTTGGTGGATGGAAAACTCAATCCTTTCACGTTCAAGTTCAGCACGGTTTTTCTGCGAAAGAAACTTTAAGCTGGTCACATTGCTGCGGCCCAAGCGTTCGAATACCGCGCGAATTTCCGGCTGAAACAACACCACCAGCAGAACAATCGCATTATCAATCGCCTGACGGAAAATAAACCAACTTGCTTCCAAACGAAAAAGCCCCGCAAGCGCAGCAGCAGCAGCAAGCCAAAACAAGCCTTTCAACAACTGCACACCTCTGGTTTGGCGAATGAGGCGAATCAGACCGTAAATCATCAATGCAACAAGGAAAATATCCAATAAATCACGCACATGGAAGTTGAGCAGCACCGCCCAGACCTGCCAAAAAAACTGGGTTATGCTTTCCCACGCGCCACTTAAGAATTCCATCATTCTTTGTCCTCCAACAATACTACCGCATAGGCGGCAATGCCCTGCCCTGCCCCAGTGAAGCCCAAGCCCTCTTCCGTTGTGGCTTTTACATTGACCTGCCCACTCGAAATCTCACAAGCTTGTGTGATATTCTCCTGCATCTGCATAATATACGGCGCAAATTTAGGAGCTTGTGCAACAATCGTACTGTCAATATTCAAAATTACATAGCCTGCTTGCATGATTTTTTCGCACACCGCTCGCAATAAAGTAATGCTGTTTGCGTCTTTGTAAGCAACATAGTTATCCGGAAAATGCTGCCCAATGTCACCCAGGGCGGCCGCGCCAAGCAAGGCGTCCATAATTGCATGCGTAAGCACATCCGCATCAGAATGCCCCATCAGACCTGTTTCGTGCGGAACATTTACACCACCCAAGATAAGCGCCCTGCCCAATGTAAGTTTGTGGACATCATAACCGTGGCCTATACGCATAGCCGCTCCTTTGCTTTGTCATATTCTTCCTGTGAAACGCAGGCACAAAAGTGGTTCACACTCAGCCGCCCGGGCAACCCCAACGCCTTCAACAGTTGCTGGTAGCGCGCCTTCGCACCGGAGGTGCCCGAAAAGCCATCGCGGTATAATACAAGTCTACTCAAAGGCACAGACAGCGGCGCTTGGTTTTTCAACAGTCCCGTACGTTCAAACGCGTCAAGCAACGCCTTTGTTTGTATACCTTCAACGCCCAGCTTTCCCTCACTTGCAGGCTTTACTTTACGTGGTTCTTTGCCCAACACATCGGGGATATACACATGTTGTAAACGTTCATCTGGAATAAAGCTTTTCAGGTAGGCGCGAATTTGAAAGCCCGCGCTGTCGCTGTCAGTCACTATTACAAGGCCACGTTGTTCAGCCAGCTTTTTCAGCCATGTACGCAATTCAATGTTGCTGTAAACCTGAAAGCCATGCGTGGGCAAAATCAATGTGTCAAATAAAGAAGAGAGGCGAATAGCATCGTACTTGCCCTCGCACACAATCACTTGCCGTAACGAAATTTTCTCCACGAGTGTTTAGCTCCTAGCTTTCAGTAATCCAATCACGCATTGTTCCATCACCAACCGGTTGTCCATACTGGAGTTTTTCAAGCGACGGTCGGCCTGGGCCAATAGAGCAAGGCTATGCTTGATTTGCTCGGGCTTCATCTTGGCCGCCATGCGCCCGGCGTTTTGTAACCGAAACGCTTTGCCCTTATAATCGAACAACTTAGCGGGGTCATCGGCCCGCTTACCGCTGCACAAGGCCATACAGGCACGAAAGATATCCACATAATTTGCCACCAAAGAGCCCAACAGCATTTGTGGGGCCACGCGCTGAGTAAACAGTTCTTCCAGCAAAGCAAGTGCCGCGCCGCCGTTGCCCGCCGCCACGGCCTTCACCATGTCAAAGCTCTTTGCGTCCACGCTTTTAATACAAACTTCGTCGATATGCGCGCGTGTGATCGCCCCGGCAGCGTAGGCACACAGCTTATCCAGCTCATTTTGCAACAAGTTCAACTCGCTGCCCACCGCCTGCACAAAATACTCCGCCGTTGGTCGGTCAATGGCGCAACCGCGCGCTTTCACTCCTGCGGCAACCAGGCGCAGCACCTGCGCGGCATCAGGCGCGTTGAGCTCCACCGCAAAGCCGCCGGCGGAAATCGCCGCAAGCAACGGCTTTGATTTCTTGGGCTTAAACTCCGCTGTGTCCTGCCAGAAGATGAGCACCACGTGTTGCGGCAATTCGGCCAAAAAATTCAGAAAGTCTTTATCAGTCGCCATGCTTTCCAGCGGGAAATCGCGCACAAGCACGCAGCTGCGTTCGCTGCCCAAAGGAACCGCTTCCACCGCCTGCACAAGCGTATCTAAATCAACATTGCCCTCAAAGCGGTGAAAGTTGAAGTCGCGAAGTGTCTCCTCCACCGCAGCTTGCGCAAGCTGCATAGCATAATGCTGTTTCAGATAGCTTTCACGGCCACAGACAACATACAACCGCGCGAGTTCATTTGCTTTCAGCTGGCGTTTACATTCCTCTTGGCTAATTATCGCCATGGGCTTTCCCCTCCAAAGTGCAGCACCTGGCCGCTGAATTCCAATAGCACCATTGCGTTGTCATCGCTCAAATATAGTATGCCAGTTAAATCGTCCCACAACACAAAACGGGTGTAGCCCCGCTCACTTTCGGCAGCATCAATAAATTGCCGCATGGGCACATCGCGCCGCAATTCAGCGGCTCCAGTTGTTAACGCACGGGTGGTGCCAGGCACCAAAAAGAGATCCAATTCCCGCGCACCGATAGATTGCAAGGCCTGTTTTGCAGTACTTGCAGGACGGTCGCCTCCCACGCCAATTAAGGCGGCGCGATTGCCTTGACTGACGAAATAGCTACTCCCCTGTTCCAAGGACGTTACACGCAGTTCATCGCGCACCAAAAAGCCAGGCAACCAAGCGCCAATCATTAAAAACACGCTTACAGCCGCCGTGGTGAACGCCAGACGCACCGGCCGGCCAAAATAGCGTAACACCAGCGCTGCCGCCGCAATCAACGCACAAATCGCCAAAGGCACTGTCAAAGATTGCAAGTCGCCATAAAGCTTCGGCGCAGAAATGCCCGCAAGGCGGTTGGTGGTCCAAAACAACAGGTTAGCCAATTGTTCGGTCAGCCATATCAACGGTGGCCATGGGATAAACATTGTAATGCCTGAAAGGATCATCGCTGGTCCAACAAAGGGTGTAAGCAACATATTCGCCGGGAATGTAAGCAACGAAGTGCCGCTTGGCAGGCGAAGCAACGTAACCGGTAACGTCAATGCTAGCGCCGCCATGGTTACACCCAGCGGCTCGGCAAGCAGCTTGGGAAATTTTAGCTTTTCGTGCAGCGGCTTTGCAAAGCGGTTGGCGAACATCACAATGCCAAGCGTTGCGCCAAACGAAAGTTGCAGGCCAATCTGCCCAGCGGAAAGCGGTGAAATCAAACATAATATAATAGCCGCAAGCCCCATAGAATTGAGGGCATCGGCCCGGCGCGAAAACAGCTCACCGGCCAAAATGATCAACATCATAATACCCGCACGCACACACGAGGCCGTAAAGCCCGTGAGCGCCATAAAAAACAAAACAAATGTGGCACTTGCGACCACCGCAGCACGGCGGTTGAGCTGCAACGCCAACAGGCCTTTAAACATCGTCCACGCCAGAATCGACATATGAAGCCCTGAGACCGAAAAGATGTGCCATTTACCGGTGATACGAAAATCCATTGTCGTAGGCCAGCTGATGCCCGTTTGGTCACCCAGCAACATCGCCCGGAATATAGCGGAACTTTCACCGGGGTAAAGCACCTGTAAGCGGTTTTGCATCCAGCGCTGCAATTGCAAAATGGGCCGCATGGGATGCAAAGACTGCCGGGGTATGACTTCAAGCTGCGTGTCTTCACCCGCGCGCCGCGCAAAACTGCCCAAATAAACTCCGCGTGCTTTGTGAATCTGCGCCGCTTCGGGGTCTTCTGCGCCCAACATAAAAACATTACCCGTAAACTCTATCTCATCATAAGGCCGCGCATAGGTAGGCACATGGGACGTAAAGCGCAAACGCAGGTTCACTGGTTGGCCGTCAATCGACATCGCGCGCAATTGGTAAACATAACGGCCAAAACGACCTTCTGGGTTGCTAATCACCACCGCACGCACCTGAACGTTTTCGCCAACATGTTCCAAGGCAGGATAATACACAACATTGAGCTGCGCCAATAAGGCCAGCGCGGCGAGCAAACCGGAAGCCATTGCCGTTATCGCCGTCTTGCGGCGCAACACAAGCGCTATCACCAAACCCAATGCAAACACACCCAATGCTGGGTAAATAAACCACTCGGGCAGAAAAAACAACATAATCAGGCTAAACAACATTGAAAAGCCAATGACAGCAAAAGGCCTTGACATGATGCTACCCCCATGGTGTTATCCCATTGTCAACTCAAGTTGCCGGCCAGCAAGTAGGTGAAAGTGCAGGTGCGGCACAGTCTGCCCAGCAGCGGGGCCATTGTTTGTCACAACGCGAAAGCCATTGCTCAAGTTAAGTTCTTTTGCAAGCTTTGCCGCAACAGCCAAGCAACGGCCTGCAACAGCGCAGTTTTCTTCTGTAAGCTCAGCTATGCCACAAACAACATGCATTTTTGGAATAATTAAAATATGCACCGGCGCCTGCGGGTGAATGTCGTGAAATGCAAGCACTTGCTCATCTTCATAAATTGCCTTACAGGGAATCTCCCCGACCACAATTTTGCAAAAAATGCAGTCCATCATACTGTGATCTCCTGTTGATCTGAAACTTGTTCGGCGTTAAAGCGGTCTCGATCACGCTTCCATTCCCAATAGCTTTTGATGTTCATGGTGTATTCGCCTGGTTGCATTTTGTGCAAAATATAGGTTTCTTCAAACTGCGCAATGGTCGTTAAAATCAAAGAAACCGCCAAAGGAATTGCGGGCACCTGGCCCATGAACACACTGATAGGCACCAGTATATACATCGGAATGGCTGACCAACGAGTGGAACGCGTATGAATAAAGCCTACGCGCCTGAATTTTTTCCAGGTAAAAATCATATTAAACGCACGGCCAACCATAAGCACTCCGGCAATGATCCAGTGCACAAGCGTAATACGCAGTTGAATCGAAACAATCGCCGTAAAAATCAAGCAGGTGATAAACACGCCATCGCCAATGGAGTCAATTTTTTCTCCAAAGGCGCTTTGCACTTTAAGTTTGCGAGCAATGATGCCATCAAAAACATCGCTTAAACCCGCAACAACAAAGCAAACAAAAAATGTTGGCATATGAAAATATCCGAACAAGGGCATGGCAAGCGAAACCGGTATACGCAAAATAGACAGGGCGTTGGGTATGTGTTTAGCTTTCTCTCTCATCATCATTTCTCCCACAATCATCAGTTTTAAGCGTGTTTCACATCACGCATTGAGCATTTCTTTCAGTGCAATTTCGCCGGCCAACAGTGCTTCTTTAAGCTTTGTTGGATCTTTGCCACCAGCCATGGCCATATCAGGTTTACCTCCGCCTTTACCTCCTGCCGCTTGAGCCGCCGCTTTTGCCAAATTTCCGGCATGGGCCCCGGCTCTCACGGCCTCGGGTGTCGCGCAAGCTGCAAGTTGCAATGTGCCTTTATCTGTCTTTTGGGCGAACAGAGCCACAATATTTCCCCCGCTTTGCCTGGCGCTGTCACAGGCCTGGCGCAAATCGCCGCCCAGTTCCCCACACACAAATTTCACCGAACCAAACTGCTTCGCGTTTTGCAACAAGTCCTGCACCGCAAATTTTAAAAGCTTTTCTTGCGCAATTGCCAAGTCTCGTTCAAGTTCTTTCACATGTGTGGCAACAGCGCTTGCGCGAGCAATTAAATCCGTCGAATTGTTTGCCTTGAGCATATTTGCCGTATCCGCAAGCAACTGCTTGTTTTCATTGTAGTACGCATAGGCGTTGGCTGCCGTAAGCGCTTCAATGCGCCGCACACCGCTGGCCACGCTGCTTTCGCTCATAATCGCAAACAGGCCCAGGTTTCCAGTGTTGCTTACATGCGTACCGCCACAAAGCTCGACACTTACCTCCGGAACATTAACCACTCGTACCATCTCGCCATATTTTTCTCCAAACAACGCAAGTGCATCGCGCACTTTGGCTTCTTCGATACTCATTTCTTCAGCGGTCACGGGCAGAGCCTGCCAAATAGCTTTATTCACCAACTTTTCAACGCTTGCCAACTCCTCACCTGTCATTGCGCTAAAATGCGTGAAGTCAAAGCGTACGCTATCAGCCGTTACAGATTGTCCCGCTTGTTCCACATGTGCGCCGAGCACTGTTTTTAGCGCAGCTTGCAACAAGTGCGCCGCCGTGTGGTTTGCTTGAATGGCAGTGCGGTTGTTGACTATTGCATGTACGTTATCGCCAGGTTGAAGCGTGTTTTCTTCGCAGTGGTGTAATATCACGCCGTCGGGCGTTTGGCTTGTATGTGCAACAACACAGTCGTTGAGCCTACCTTTGTCACCACATTGTCCGCCGCCCTCGGGGTAAAATGGTGTTTGATCCAGCACAACAATGTCATCAAATACAGCAAGCACTTTCGCTTCGCATCTTGTTTGCTCATAGCCTAAAAACTCTGTGAGGGGCAGCTCTTTTGTGTCAATGCCAACTTCACTGTCCCAGCCGTTGGCTTCTTTGCGCGCACTACGGGAGCGCTCGCGCTGCTGTCTGGCCAATTCGGCAAAACCCACTTCGTCCACTGCCATGCCCTGCTCGGCCAAAATTTCTTTGGTCAAGTCAATGGGAAATCCAAACGTATCGCTGAGCCTAAAGGCGTCTTCACCGGAAAGCACCCCCGCACAATCCGCAATCATCTTGTTAAGCAAGCTAAGCCCCGCATCAATCGTCCTGCCAAAATTCTCTTCCTCGTTGGCAATAACACGTAAAATATAGTCTTTTTTTTCGGTTAAAACTGGATAAGGTTCTGCATTTTCAGCAATCACCGTCGTGGCAATTTCGCTTAAAAATGGTTGTTCAATACCAAGGAGCTTTCCGTGGCGGGCCGCGCGGCGCAACAGGCGGCGCAATACATAGCCTCGCCCCTCGTTGGACGGCAACACGCCGTCACCAATCATCATTGTAGTAGAGCGCACATGGTCGGTAATAATACGCAGCGAAATGTCACTTTTCAGATTTTCCTTGTACGTTATGCCGGAAATATACGAAACGTGCTTCATGATGTTTTGCATGGTGTCAATCTCAAAAATATTACCCACACCCTGCATCAGCAGGGCCAAGCGCTCCAAGCCCATGCCAGTGTCGATGTTCTTGCTATCAAGCTCAGTATAGTTTCCTTCTCCATCGGAGTCAAACTGTGTAAACACCAGATTCCAAAATTCCATGAAACGATCACAATCGCAGCCCACAGCGCAGTCGGGTTGCCCGCAGCCATGCTCAGCCCCGCGGTCATAGTATATCTCGCTGCAAGGCCCACAAGGGCCTTTGGCATGTTCCCAAAAGTTATCTTCACGTCCCATGCGCACCATGTGGTTTTCGGGCACGCCCACTTCTTTTGTCCAAATATCCCACGCTTCATCGTCTTGCTCAAACACACTAAAATACAGCAATTCAAGCGGGATTCCCAACACTTCTGTGATAAACTCCCACGCCCAAGCAATGGCTTGACGCTTGAAATAATCGCCAAAGCTAAAGTTGCCCAGCATCTCAAAGCAAGTACCATAGCGGTCTTGAATACCCACTGATTCAATGTCTGGCGTGCGCACACACTTTTGGCAGGTTGCCATGCGGCGGCTGGGAGGCGACTGCTCCCCTGTAAAATATTTCTTTAATGGCGCCATGCCGGAGTTGATGAGCAATAAACTTGCGTCCCCTTTCGGCACAAGTGACGCACTGGGCGCGCGCAAATGATCCTTACTCTCAAAAAAGGCCAAATATTTTTCACGCAGGTCATTCAGACCAATCCATTCCATAGCAACTCTCCTCATTATTTACATCCCTATCCTATGAATTGTAACATTTTTGCACGCCGTTGTCAATTGTAATTTTTAGTCGCTCCGCTGCGTTCTTTTTAAAATCCGGGCAAGCGGAAAACCTGACGATAGAAATAACGGCAAAGAAATTATCGCATAATGTCTTTGACTTTGAAGCAAATTATATTGCTGCCCCGTTATTAGTATATATACCAAACATTTTGACAGAAACGAGGAAACGAACTATGAGCAAAAAACTTATCGCACTACTTTTAATCTTTGTTCTGCTTTTTGGGCTTGGCATATCCGTTTTTGCCTTGCCAAATGAACCGGTTGACGTAATCCAATTATTCGTAGAGAACGCGCAACGAATCTCCAGAGCACCGGGGATTTCAGTTGCGGTCGTTGCAGGAGACGAAGCATATTTTTTCTCTTCTGGCCTTGCAAGCCGTGAGACCGGAATGCTTGCCAATGCAGAAACATTGTGGGAGCTTGCCTCAGTATCTAAAGCCTTCACTGCCTTAGGGTTGCTATATTTGGAGGAGCAAGGCTTATTGTCTTTGGATGATTCCATCGCAGACCACCTCCCGTGGCTGACATTTCAATATCAAGGGCGGCCTATGGACATGCAAGTGATAAAGCTTTATCACTTTATGCATCATACTGTTGGCATCACAAATGCACAGCACCCAAACCTGGTTTTAGAGAGGCCTGGACTAGACACACTCCAAAGCACAGTTGAAGCATTGATCGACGCAGAGCTTGCGTTTTTTCCGGGTGAACAGATGCAATATGGTACAAAGAACTATAACATCCTTGGTCTTGTGATCGCAACCGCATCCGGGCAAAGCTATGAAAGCTTCATGGAGGAACGCATTTTCCAGCCGCTTGGGCTTACCCAAACATTTGCAAACCGTGACTATGCCGAGGCAACAGGGCGCTTGGCGCAAGGGCATCAAAACACTTTCATTTTTGCAATACAACAACATGACTCACCAGAATCACGGGGAAGTGTGCCCACCGGCTATATTATCACATCCGCCTATGACATGGCACGTTGGATGAGGATTCAGCTTGGGCTTATAACAGATATTCCGGAAGTATTTATGCCGTTAATTCTGCAGTCTCATGTGGGCGATCAATCGGTTGAAGCGGCAACGTTTTTGGGGCACAAATCCTATTATGCAGCAGGCTGGATGGTAAATGAAAATGGAGCCCGCGTAGAGCACGGGGGCAATAACCCAAGTTTTGTAACCTATGTATTGTTGCTTCCAGAAGAGCAAATTGGTATCACCGTCCTTTCCAACTCCACTTCGCCAAACACCATAGGCATTGCGAATAGCATTGCGAATATATTAGGCGGAGACTTAGCGCAAAGATACTCTTTTGTCGGGACTAACATAAAAACAATTGATGTTACCTTTACTATCGCTACCTTTATGGGCGGTTTGCTTGCCATTTTGTTCTTCCTTTTAGGCTTGCGCAGGAAGAGGCAAAATAGCAAGCAACCTATCTCAACAAAAAGAGCTATCCTTGTCGTGTTTTGGACAATTATGGCGTTAATCATAGGCGCTTTTGGTTACTTACTCCCACTACTCACAACAGGCGGCAATTGGAGTAACCTTCTGCGTCTTGCAGGCTATAGTCCTTTCACAGGGATCGCTGCACTTATTATCTTCTGTGCAAGTGTTATTTCGTTTGTCATCTACCCACGCCACAAAAAAAGTCGAATTCGAGCCGATGACCTGTGATTATAATAATCTAGCTACCCATTTTCTTGCTTGCCGAACCACCAATAACCAGCGCATTCTTGCACTTTGTTCAACAAGGCCGCCGTAATATACGCCGTTCTGGCAGAGCGAGGGCAGCACCTCGTCGCACACCCAAGCGCACGGTGACAGGCTGCTGCGAATGATAAGCCAACACAGGTTGCCCTCAAGGATATATTTTTTTGCAAAACAAAAACGCCTACCTCGCATACGCGAAAATGGGCGCTCATTTGCTTTTGAAACTGAGAAATTTGGTCGGATTACTTGTCGCTAGTTTACTGCTAATGGGTCAGGATTTGCGCTAGTTTAAGTGAGGTGTGAACTTAAAAACACAGGCGTCAGGGGGCTTGTGTTTTGCACTAATTCATGGTATAATACATCCGTTGGACTATAATAGTCTTGCGGCTATATTTCAGGAGGAACACCATGACAAATTTCACATTCCAAATTCCCACCAAGCTTATTTTTGGCCGCGGCGAGGAAAATAGCGTTGGTGCGCTAATCAAACCCCTTGCCACTAAAATCTTATTGCACTACGGCAGTGGATCCATCAAAAAAAGCGGGCTATATGACCGCGTGGTTTCATCACTGAATTCCGCTGGCGTTGACTTTATTGAGCTTGGCGGCGTTGTGCCCAATCCCCGCCTTGCACTGGTGCGCCAGGGTGTTGCGCTGTGCAAACAAGAAAATATCGAATTTATTTTGGCCGTGGGCGGCGGCAGCGCCATTGACTCAACCAAAGCCATTGCCGCCGGGGCATTATATGACGGCGATGTTTGGGAGCTGTTCGCCACAGGCCACCCAACAGGGAAAGCTCTGCCCATAGCTACAATTTTAACCATCCCCGCCGCAGGCAGCGAATCCAGCAAAGCCTGCGTGATCTCCAACGAAGAAACCCAGCGCAAAACCGGTTACCATGACGAAGCGCTGCGCCCAGTGTTCGGCATTGTCAACCCGGAGTTATTTTTTACGTTGCCCAAAGAACAAATCGCCTATGGCGTGGCAGACATGATGAGCCACATTTTCGAGCGCTACTTCACACACACCACAAACACTGACCTGACAGACGAGCTTTGCGAAGGCACGTTACGGGCAATCATCAAAAACGCACCAAAAGTGTATGACAACCCGCAGGATTATGACGCCTGGTGTGAAATTGGCTTTGCGGGCGCGCTTGCGCACAATGATTTACTTGGCCGTGGGCGCATGGAATGCTGGGCCTGCCATGGCATGGAACACGAGCTCAGCGCCATTTACGACGTGGCGCACGGCGCGGGCCTTGCGGTTGTTACACCGTTTTGGATGGACTATGTTTGGCGCGAAAATCCCGGCATTTTTGCCCAGTTCGCGCAAAACGTGATGGGCGTTGCCTTCGACCGGGACACAGAGCAAGTCATTGCTGACGGCATTGCGCGGCTGCGCAAGTTTTTCACTGCGCTTGGCCTGCCCGCTACTTTGAATGACTTAAACATTGGCCCCGAGCGCCTGGAAGAAATGGCGAAAAAGACCACCGGGGCCTGGTTTGGCGAAGAAAAAGGCCGGGGCGGGTTTAAAAAGCTGATGTGGGAAGATGTGTTGGCGATTTATAAGGCTGCACTGTAATTGTGCGTAGAAAATTTATATTTTGCACGAGGGGGAAATCTAATGAAAATAGTCATAATTACCAAAAATAAAAAAGATTTTTTAGACCTATTACTCTTAGCTGATCA
>Ga0131853_10012180_pt1 | contig 15749 bp, 9 predicted proteins | sample TergutLab28metaG_FD_92764 | JGI IMG/M metagenome (GOLD analysis project Ga0131853, IMG submission 92764) | Labiotermes labralis P1 segment gut microbial communities from Petit-Saut dam, French Guiana - Lab288 P1 (version 2) (version 2) | ecosystem: Host-associated > Arthropoda: Insects >...
AACCAGATGCAACAGTATGCAGATATTTATTTACTGCAAAGTCACTCTACAAGTTTCGGGTGTCACAGCACCCATCATCAGGAGTACTAAAAACTGTAACCGCAGCCTCCGGTACAGGTCATATCAGTACAGCTACTTCCCTCCAACGTGACCCGATCAGACCACACTGGAGGGAAGTAGCTGTACCAGTATTATGACCTGTACCGAAGGCTGCGGTTACAGTTTTTAGTATTCCTGATGATGGGTACTGTGACACCCGAAACATGTAAAGTGACTTTGCAGTAAATAAATATCTGCATACTGTCGCATCTGGTTGGATTTTTATTAACATTGAATTACGATACACCGAACCAAGAGCTTAAAAAAATCTCTCTTTCTTCTTAGTACCACAGTTTGTTCGAAGTCAGATTACATAACAACTATAAAAAAACCTAAATATCCTGTCTTAAAATTCGTAATTAATCCATGAAAGTTGCAATATATTTATGTACACTGTCTGTGTTGACAGTAAAGTGGAAAAATTAATAATGTGAGTTCGGAAACATGAACGATTAATACATAACACCCAGTACCACGTTTCGACGCACGTCACATTCATAAAGCAGAAGGTTTGCTCTGAGAAAAGGGGATACGTTACAAGCATCTGGAAAAAGAAATGCTCAGAAAATTATGTGGACCGAGTGGAGTTGAGATAACTAACACATGGATGACACTACACAAAGATAACCCAAAGGGATGTAAAATTTCGATGAGATGTCGGTAAAATATTCATTTGGAAGATCGAGAAGAAAATGGAAAACACGAGTAAGGTGTATCTTATGAAAAGAGTTTGTGAGGACAAAAGTTGTAGTAGTAGTAGTAGTAGTAGTAGAAGCAACAGTAGTAGCAGTAGTAGTACAAGCAGTAGTAGTAGTACTAGTAGTACAAGTAGTAGTAGTAGTAGTAGTAGTAGTAGTAGTTGTTGTTGTTGTTGTTATGTCCTTCATAGGCGTATTATTTGCAGAAGCCATTAGCATCTACAGCTAGCTGTAAGTTAGGCTATATATATATGGTTCTCAAAAGGTACTGTCGCCCTGTAAAATGTGACAAAGGCACAGAGGAAGAGTAGAGGTATTGCTCTCATCAATCCTAACCTCGGCGCTTTATTCCCCAAAAAGGGCACATGCGCCCATTTACAGGATTGTGGGTGAGCCTCAGGGCTTGTTCTGACAGTTGTAGACAAGAGAAAACTTCTACTTCTGACAGGGGTTTGAACTCCGAACCATCCATCACGTAGCAATTCGCTATACATTCTACACTCTCTCTGCCCGTGTGGTGCTCATGAGTATATGAAAATATTTACCACTTAAAAAACGTTGAAAGGGGAATCAATTTTCCATCAGAAAGAAAGCTTTCCTTGCTCCTAAAAGCACCAAAACTCGAGATGAAAATAAGTTCATCAGACAGTGCTGCATTGACCGTGTCTGACAGCCACACATTTCGATGGTTGAGTGTCCGGTCGAGTTATACACGTCTCAAGATACTGACCGTACAAAAAGTCAACCTCCAAAACAAAGAATTTTTGTGTATTACACATGCAGTCGAACACAACTATATTTCACCTAGAAATACAGTTAGTTTACAACTACATGTTTCGGCCCTATATGTTGGCCATCTTCAGGATGTGATTTAACTTACAGAGCAGCTACACAAGATGTGTAGGGTGTTCTTTTAGGGTATTGGGAGTTGGGTGGGGGGGGGGAACGAGATCTCGTTGTTTCAATGGGGCCGAAACATGCAGTTATATACCTACTGTACTACTAGGTGAAATATAGTTGTGTTCGTCTGTATGTGAAATACACAAAAAAAAAATTCTTTGTTATTGAACCACCACAACGGGGATGACGCAACTCAAAATTGTCAACCTCCATATTTGCAGCCACTGGTTCCACCACGTGTATATTACTGCCCCAGGTATGATTCCATTCTTTATGTATTATGACCTGAAAAAAAATTTCTCCAATTTTAAAACAACCCACAATAAGTACTTTGCAGATTGGCGTCCCTGACAGCAGCACCAACCTTTCCTTTGCCACTGACGACTACATTACCTGGTAGCTAAGATAACGCGTTACATTAAACCCCCCTCTTAAAAGTAAGTGATAGCTATTACACAGTTTCAACAACAGGAGGCGAGTCATAACCGGGACCTCTACAACTGACACGTCCTTGTAGAGTCTCTACAACGTATACACTCTCCTGCGGCAAATTGACCCATAACCTACAGCGACTCACAGCGGACAAGCTCCACAATGACCGAGAAACCGTGCTCACTTGGACAAGACACAGGCAAAGCACGTGTAATGGAATATCAACGTTGTTTATGCAACCATTTTTGTAGTGGAAAACAGTAAGTATTACATACTTTGAGTGTGTATTTGTAGTCTTAGGTGTCCAGCATGCAATGCCCATGCGTCGTACTGTCATCTGTGACCTCCCCCACTCCAAAGTGTTTTTCACATGATCTCATTAGGGACATGATTTTCGAAAAAATAAAGTTACTGAACATAAAATGTGTTTTGATTTTCTCTACATCTTTTGTCTGAAACATTTCTCATTCTAAGAAAAAATGAGCGAGATGTGATCAAAAAGTATACCGGTCTTCATGTAAAGTACAGCTTATTCTTGCTCGATTTTGTCGAAACTTGAATTTTCCCTACAGATTTTCGAAAAATTCTCGAATATCAAATCTCTTTAAAATCGGTCCAGTGGGAGCCGAGTTGTTCCATGCAGATAGAGGGACAGACGGACGGACAGACAGACATGACGAAGCTAACAGTCGCTTTTCGGAATTTTGCAGCCGTGCTTAAGAATGCTCCGCACCAATGATCTGTTCGTCAGAGACGGCAGCGTATAAAACAGCAGTGACTCATGACGTTATACGCCTATATTGAAACATTATAATTTAGGATTACGTGTTCACATATTTAATTGGCATAAAATGGACAAATTTTAGATCCTGGTTCCCAGTACACCTAAAAATATCAAACAGAAATGCGACTCGCTACGAGCTGGACGGTTCGGGGGATCGGATCCCGGTGAGGGGCGAGATTTTCCGCACCTCTCCACGCCGGCCCTGAATACCGGGTCATTCCCGGGGGAAAATCGACAGAAGGGTGGCGTTGACCACCCACCCCATCTAGCACCGGGTTAAGGAAAATGTAGAGATTTACCTCTACTACCCCTTTGGGCCTTCGTGGCCTGTTCTAGGATGAATTTTACCTTCACCTTTACCATGTCACCAGGCGCGGAGAATTGGCTCCTTTTAATATATCACACCAAGCGTTCTCTAAGGCAAGGCTCAGTGGGACCTGTTCTAAGAACATATTTGGGTCAAAATTCCAGTCTTGTGGGATACGCAACGATGTAGACTGCATGTATCTGCTAACATTTCGGAAAAGGTTGTTCCCTCGTTCTTCAAAATAGTTCGTGGGGTTTTCTTAGACTACAGTGAGGAAGGAGGCAGCAAGTCCCTTGGAAATATTGGTACTCGTACGACACACCACGTGACTTTGATTACCAGCGGACTGGAATCCTAATCAACACAGCTGTGAGAATATCAAATTCCCTAGAGGTTTAGTTAGTTGGAGCAGACACGATTGTATACATTTACGTTGTCACATATTGAGGTCATGGCTCTTCCACGCTGTTACGCAGCGCTTGCTGATAGTTCCTTAGCGACGTTTCGGTACACTCTCTCGGTCCCACGTAAAGTCTTCTTCTTGAACTTCTTGACCCTTGAAGGTGGGGCCGACAGGCTGTCCCGAAACGTATGTTCACAACTATCAACTTAGCTGCCTAACAACCCAGAAGAAAAGAGAAGTCGTCTACAACGTGGCGGAAGCCTGAAATCTGCCACTCCTTAATAAAAATATCATTAACGTTATGGTACATCGCTAATTAATTAAATGTGATTAATTAAGCACTGCACAGTGAAGATTTGCAGGCAAACGGAAGTACGGACCCACCCAATCTTAACCTCGTCTCTATAGAGCAGTATGGTTTCAGCTTTTAACGACTGCTTCCCACAGGAAAACAGCCCGATCTACCCACTTAACATGATGTTGGATGGACGTATGGTCAGCCTGGGCGCGTTGAAAAGGTAAAATTATTATTCATTAAGGAAATCGAGCCCCGGTCCAAGCTGTAGCGCAGTGACGATCCCGTCTAATTTAGAGTGCGTCTGACGCATTCCTAACAACGTACTCTTACACAACACGATATGCTGCCACAGCACCCTGTTAATATAATGGAATTATTTTGTGAATGTTTTTAAAATGACTTTAACAAGGAACAACGTAGCGCCCTGAAGATGATCTTAGGATCGAAACATGTCGGAGCGATTTTAAGTGTTTTAATGTGAAATTTTATATAGTGCATTTGTTGGTTAATAATTAAGGTGATGCTACCAAATGCACGGTGCAACAATGAGGATTATTCCGGACTATTTCAACAGATACCCTCATTCCAAGTCCAAAGACCTTTCACTAAGCTACAAGTACAAATCTTTGCAACTTTCATGCAAAACTAACACGCTCCCTCATCCCAATCAACTAAATCATTCTCAAACCGGAAGCACAATGTTCTTCCGAAACGCCGGAACAAATATACTGTCCAACGCGATGTAAGGACCATGAAGAATAATAATTGAGGAGCAGATGTCGTAAGAGCTTGAAATATTGTATGAAGAATTCATTCTCTACTAAGATAATACACAACTAACAACTGATTTCGCAGTTACAAATAGCAGGCGTACGTCGTTCATATTTTCAAAAACTTTCTTCGTACTTTTATTTATATTGTGCTTAATCCCTGGTGTACAAACCCCAGGCGACATGCCGGCCGGGTGACCAAATTATATGCAGTGGCACTCAATATTTTCAACAAAATCATTTCTTTTCCTCACAAACAAAAATGTGTTTCAGTTCGAATTTGAATATTTGAATAAAGGTTGACCAACTAGATGACACTTGCTTCATTATACATTGCTCAACATATTTCAGACGTTAATACGTCCATCTTCAGGAGCTAGCGAGTACTTGTTGTGTTGTGTAGGCTGACTTGAGGCATGCTGGTGTTATGTAGCGGGATTGTCTGTTGGTGATGTGGACGTATTAACGTCTGAAACATGTTGAGCAATATATAATAAAGCAAGTGTCATCTATTTGGTCAACCTTTATTCAAATATCAATATGATGCACGGTCCAATACGCGTAAGGTGTATCAGTTCATCTGCACCGAACACAAAGTGTCACATAGTTCCAGAATTTTGAGCCCTGGTTGTGTGCAATTTGTTTCACGTCACACTTCCGGAACCCAAATTTGGAGAAGTTTCCTATATATATATTTTATGTGATGACCCTCGCTGCTTGTGGACGCTTAGAGACACAACAGGTTGCGTTCCGCCTGTACTCTGGCCGTTTTTGACTCCCGATACTATCGTTGTGTTTTGTTGATCCCGCCAAATGGAACATAAGAATGGCTTTTATCAACTACTCAAATTTTTTTTCTGCCTCCTGCCGTCACCAACAGACAACCTCGCATTATAGGCAATTCAAGCTTATATTACACGTCGTCCGGGACCGCGACTATGGACTGGTCGGATCCGCAAATCTGCAGCAGCAGAATCTTTAAATAACTTGAAATTTTTCACGTTACGAGTTTTGCATTTTCCACATTTCCCAAGCAAAATGATACCATAAATCTTAAACATCCTTCACCTAGGTCGTGTGTTTCTGGAGATCAATTCCTTCCATTTATTATGTACCCCACTCCACTTTGTCTTGTGGGTTTGTTTGGTACAGGTTGCTCTTAGCAACGGACGCCATCTTTTATTTGGTGTTTATTGACTGAATATCAGAGGCCAAACCAGCGTGCAGGAACTAGCCTCGGGTAGCGACTCACGTCTCCATGGAAACTACAGAATCAACAACCAACTGCGCCGTTTTATGACAAACCCACTCAAAATCACATTTTCAGTCTTTATCTAGAGATATGAACACCACGTTCCGGCATAAGGAGATTCCAAACACTTTATTGACACTTCCGTATCACTTACCGTATGTTCAAAAGTCTACGCACAAGCGCGCGCGCGCGCTAGAGCATGCACACACACGCGCGCACACACGCACACACGCACACGTACACACACACGTGCATAAATTCATTAATTACTTAAGTGTGCTTCGCGATGGGTGTCCGAGGAATTGTGGTTCGATTCTCAGCAGGTGTAAGAGATTTGTCACTCGTCTAAAGCGTTCAAGCGTCCAGGCCGGCAATAACTTCTCCCTAATCAATTGGTAACGGAAAATCTTCCTGTGGGTAAAGGTGGTCGAGAGGTGAAGCTGAACACACCCAACTAGTGCTGCAAGTTATAAATGAGTGTTGTTATGCCTCCATTCTGCTATGTTGTTTGGCATGCACATGGATAATTACATGTAAATGTGACAGAACGACATTGTCGAAATATTTAAGTCATTAACTAAGGGATGGACTGCAGAGGAAATTAAGTGGTACATTTCAAAACAACGAAACGTCTGTCCTAGTAAAAGAATCGACTAACAGACACATGACTATGTACACAAGCATTGTCAACCGCGCGGCTACGACTCTTCTTCATCATATGTGTATTGTCATCTTATGTGTATTTGTTGTACTGTGCGTGCATTGTTGTTTTTTTTTTACTTTAGATGCCAGACTGCTGGCTAGAAGTAAGAATTCGGAAAGTCTTGCGACCGGTCACCTAGACACAGGTATTTTCTTGGTTTCCCTGTGCCTAAAAGCAAATGCTACGATGGTTCCCAAGAATCCAAGTTGTCACTACATGCTTCTTACGTAGCCCTCCAGACTTAAATTTATTAGTAACCAATTTCATATTTTGTATACATGTAAAATAACCACTGCCACCGGGTGACAACACAATTGCAGTTAATAAATATTATTATTATTATTATTATGGAGATTGCGTAACGAGGAGCTAATGATTTGTACACCTCACCCAATATTGTGCGGGTGATAAAATCGAGAAGAATGAGATGGGCTGGGCATGTGGCGCGTATGGGTGAGCAGAAGAGAGTGTATAGGGTCTTGGTGGGGAAACCGGAGGGACAGAGACCACTGAGAAGACCTAGGCGTAGATGGGTGGATAATATTAGGGTGGATCTCCAGGAGGTGGGATGTGGGTACATGGACTGGATTGGGCTGGTCCAGGATAGAGACAGGTGGCGGACGCTTGTGGGTGCGGTAATGAACCTTCAGGTTCCGTGAAATGCGGGGAATTTCTTGACTAGCTGCAAACCAGTTAGCTTCTCAAGAAGGACTCTGCACCATGGAGTAAGTAATTATTATTATTATTATAAATCTCACTTGTATTACAGACGACACATAATGTCGCCTCGTCTGGCTCGAGGAACATAAAGCTACAAACAGGGTATTAGTTTGTCAGTACTTGCCGGTTCATTAACGATTATGAATTATTATTAAAAGAACGCCACAAATTACAATAATAAATGTTAGTACACTCACTATACCACTCTCAATGTGGACCTGCCATAAACAATAATTAGTTATCATATAGTACCAAATTATTCACTGAATGTACTGTTATATAATGCAGTATTATATTGCACACGCAAGTTCATTTAATGGGGTACGCGGTGGCGCAGTTGGTTGAGGCACTGCGCTACAAACCGGAAGGTCGCGGGTTCGATTCCCGATGGTTTCACTGGAATTTTTCATTGACGTAATCCTTCCGGCCGCACTATGGCCATGGGGTTGACTCAGCCTCTAACAGAAATGAGTACCAGGAATATTTCCTGTGGGGTAAAGGCGGCTGGTGCGTAGGGCTGACAACCTTACCACGTTCATGTGCCGATTGTCTTGAAATCTGGGAGCCTCAGCCTCCTGGAACCCTCTGCGCCTATCCAGGCCTGTAATGGAACTGCTTTTACCTTAGGAGCCGAGTAGTTCCTTATCGACAGAGAGACGGATATGAGGAAACTGAGAGTCGCTTTTCGCAATTTCGCGAATGCGCTTTACAAATTAACCCCTAGCTCCAAATTTCTTTGTAACATTTTCCATTCGCCTCATACTTCCCGTTTCGTCGGTCCCAACGCAGTCCTCAATTTCCAGTGTCCATATTCCTCCATTCTCAATCCCGGCAATAAACCACGACAATGTTTGTTTCCCGTACCCCTTATCAGACGAAATGTCAGTTGAGAAAACAATTCCTTTTCCAGACAAAGTGCCTTTGAACCCAGAAGTTCTACTTACTGATTCGCAGTCTATCCTCAACGTCCTGTTCGCATCTACCTTCGTTATTTTTTTTATTTTTATCTTTTCACAGTGCACTCTATAGATTATTTAATTACACACACAAACACAAACACATGCATATACACACACACATACATACACACACACACACACACACACATATATATATATAATTTAAGGTGTCTAAAATTTGCATTAAAACACTCAAAACGCTCCTACATATTTCGATCATTCGATCATCTTCAGGGAGCATATATTGTTCCTTGTTAAAGTTAAAATTTAAAACAGTCAGTGAATTACTTCGTTATGTTAATTTGGTGCTGTGGAAGCACCTCGTGTTTTTGTGTGTGGGTCGTACGCTGTTTAGAATGAGCCTGGTTATGGTTGTGCCTCATATGTTGTGCACGCTACATAGCTTATGACGCACAACCATAACCAGGCTCATTATAAACAGCGTACGACCCACACACAAAAACACGACATGCTGCCACAGCACCAAATTAACATAACGAAGTAATTCATTGAATATTTTAAATTATAACTTTAGCAACGAACAATACAAGATACCTTCGTTATTTTTAGAAATAACGAAAGATGTTACTTTCCCCAAAAATTAAAACATTTAAGTCACTGTGGTTGGATTTGTGACGTTTGAGCTTCTCGCAGCTGCTTCTGTGAAGATTCAGGTCTTCCGATATGGTTTGGGCCGCTTGAACCCGAACCGGAAGGAAATAGGTTTTTTTGACCCTCTTGACAAAATGTAACTTTCCGAAACTTTTGAAACTTCTGCGTTACATTTTTATAAATTCGAATTATTAAAGGGCTAGAATTTCTCTACTGTCTTTACATTTTTTACCAAGTTCGTTTCTCTTTGGCACAACAGACCCCAGTGGGCCAAGGCCTCCTCAATCACGAGGTTTCTAGATCACATACAACGCCTTTCAACAGTCTGTAGGACTCCTCTGGACGAGTTATGAGCTCGTCGCAGAGACCTCTACCTGACAAAACACAACACTCACAATAGACAGACTTCCATGCTGCTTATGGGATTCGAACCCACAATCCCATCAAGCGAGCGGCCGCAGACCTACGCCTTAGACCACGCGGCTACTGTGACCGGCTGTTATCAAGTACTAATGAATAAAATCATGTGAGAGTAGAAGTGAAAATTATGTTTCATATAGCATTATACAGGGTCCGGCAGAAAAACCTGACGGTTTTTAAGTTACAATAAAATGAAAAGTATACTATCTTTTTACGTGAATTTGTTACTAAAATTATCTTTATCTCAAAGCATTTTAATTACAATATTCACTTCCTGAATATAGTGTCTGTGAAGTGGCGTCCCTTGTTGTCAGCACTTTCCCGCAAGCGGAGGAATTCTGACAAAAGCCTGACGCAATCGTTCGATGTTCTCAGTAGTTCCAAGTGAAGGCTCTCTTCCTGGACGTTTCCTTTTTGCGGCAGACGCTGTTTCTCTGCAGTTTTCCACCCACAACAGTACAATATTGCCACTAGGGACACTGTCGTTCCGATGAATATTGAAGTGCCGACGAAATATCTGCTGAGTCACAACGGCAGAATCGTTGTTTTAGATATACGTCTCCACAGCGAAAGCCCGATGCTCTACAGACCAGCACTCCTTGGTAACTGAAATGCTTTTGAGTCTCGCTAGAACGGCGCTCAAGGACAAATACCCCACGCCAACGATTCCACTCACACCTGTGTTGCCAAATCGTCAGGTATTTCTGCCGGACCCTGTAGTTTCTATCTTGTAGAAAAAAAAAGTTCTGTATATGGTGGCGCCTCTTAGTGTGTCCTGTTATTCTATCAAGTTAACACTTTCATATAAATGTAACTGTCCTTCCAGACAGATCTCATAAGCCTACATGCTTCTCTTGAGAAATGAATGTAGGATAAATATAGTATGTATATGTATGTCATAAGGAAAATAAAAGGAAAAATGGATGAGAATAAGAAGGTGCAAGAAGCGGAGCGAAAGGACGAGAAGAATGGTACACACTGCAATGAAGAAGACAAGAAAATAAATTTTATGTTTTGTCACATTCGTGCCTGTATTAAAAGACTGGGGGTTACGTTCCCGTTAGGTTCAAGAGATTTTTGTCTCCTCCAAAACGTGCAGACCGGCTCTCGGGCCCACACAGCCTGTTATTCAGCTGGTCAATTCTCAGAGAGTACATCAGCCAGGGAGTGAAACCGACTAGTGAGATTCATCTATTTGCCTGGAATGAGTGACATAACAACGAAAACTTAAGTCAGTACAGCCGACTTTCGGCCTGATATTCGTACAGAACCTTCGGAAAACAAAGCAGAAATTCAAACCTCTTGACATTAGGGTTCGTTGGAACATGAAATTTTTTTTCATGAAAATTGTTACGGTGTTGACAGTCACCTTGTGGTGTTGTTGAGGAAAACAAAAGGGAAGGGAAAAATTAAAAAAAAAGAAATATCACGATAATTATTTTGATGAGGAAGAGGAAATGATGAAAAATGTTAAGACTGCTCCGAACAGAACGAAGAAGCGAAATACCTGTGCTGGTAGTAACGAATGTGGATATGAAGATAAACAGGAAAAATGTGAAAAGGGTGAGAGCAGGGTGAAGAAGCAATGCAAAGAATGAGGGTAAGAACAAGACTAAGAAATTCACAAGACCCCCCCCCCTCTCCCCAACATTTATATCATAATTCATATTACGGTCGACAAAACGTATCTCAGCAGAATTTCGCGCGGGTTAATTTCATAAATAAACCTGTTTCTGGAACGTACTGGCAGATATTCCAAGCAATAAGAAGATGTACTACGTGTACACTCTGTTAAGTTCAAGTTCCTGTATCGCTAAGAGACAGGATCATGGCGGAACTGCAGTTAAAAGAAGATAAAAGTGACAGAACGTTGAACTATTGAGTGACTCGGAGTAGAAGCGCGTGGCGGGTTGTAATCTGTTCTGTCTGCCTCCAGGCAAGGGAAGCAGGCATCCAATAAGAATCAGTTATATGTCTGATAATCAATTTATACTGCAATCGTCCAAAATCGAATCAAAACTCAAGGTTGGTAAAAAAAATAAAAGAGGAAAAGAAGAGAAAAGAAAAGCAGAACGCTTTCCAATACGATCTTTCTTTTCACTGGCTCCAGGGGGTTTCCCTTCGAGAACAGTGAAATTGATTCTTCGCACTCAGGGGAGACCTCTGCCAAAAGAAAGTAACGTCATGTTATTTTAATTAGAACCTTAAGGTCTGAGAACGACCACAAGCAAAACGAATTGCCTTTACGTGTACTGGCAGCAATATCAGTACAGTAAACATGTCACTCTGTACACTTCATTAAAGCACCTTTTGGCGTGATATTGATGTTATCACGTCGTTTATTTTGCTCTTCGGCAAGAGACTGGTGGGCGGGGATGGATGGGAAGGGGTGGGTGGTCAGGTTTACGCCCCTACTGCTTTGCTCGCGAGTGAAAGGGACAATTTTATAGAGACTGGGCGAAACCAAGTGCCAGTCTGAATGCTTGGGAATGAAGACAACTTTCTTAAGATTGCGAGGACCCTAAGCACAGTTCCTCGGTTGCTTGACCCCTAGCCTAGACTGTCTCTGTAGGATTGGAAACTAACAAAATAACTATATCATAAATGACCCTTAGTCCGGGCATTTTCCATCTGCTGCAGAGTTTTACACCCAGCATTTAGAAAATTGGAAACCAGTACGTCATAAGATACAAAGAAGGAAAGGTTTCTATGCCGCAGAACCAATGAGAGAGAATAGCATTTCCTAACGTGCAGAAATAAGAAGGAACATTTTCTTCCTTACACCGGATGAAGGGAAAGTCAGTTTCCGAAAACTGTACTGGAAAAAACTGCTGGCAATGGAAAATATTCGAAATAACAACTGTATAACACAATTTCACCTCGGCCACAGTACATACTGTTGGGTCTTCCTTAAAAAATGTTATGATTGTTCAGGTGGTCAACTAATGTCCTGCCTTCATGGAACACTAATGTATTTCAGATATTCCCCCAACAGACCTTACGCTAAGCCGGTTGAAAGCAAGCCACCATATATGCAAAACCTATTTTTCAGCTTAATTTTTAATATTATCTCCTCATTTGTGTCCTAAATTTTCAAACGTTCTCCTCCCTTCTGAGTTATTTCAGACTGAAGTCAATTTGCGAATAGTGCCTTCTACACGTCCCTTTCATCTCATATTCTTTGACTTTGCGAGACAAAGGTCAAAGTTTCCCCATGTTATAGGGCGACAAGGATAAGTTCGGATAAATTCCAGACACTCTAATTTCATCACTACACGGATGCGAGTGGTAAATCCCGACACTCCGAACGCCTTATCCTCGGTGTAAGGCCTGACGCCCATTGCATGGAGAAAAGAATGGCTCTAGAACAAACCATTGTCCGCGCCGAGAATCAAGTCTCTGGTTACAAACACATATGGTGAAGCCGCTTGCGTAATTTTCTCCACAGTGCATTTAGGCCCATTATTTTCCTTCCTACTTTGTTCTCAGACACCATTCAGTCCGTTTTATTACCTTCGTTGGACAGAAAACGTTCTTTCATCTCATGCAGTAGTGCGCTGAGTTAACAGGCCCTCTTGTGCGCGTTTTGAAACGACAGGTTATAAGTGTGAAAATGAAGAAGAATCTAACGTGAAAGGGTTTTGGTTTCATCATCATCATCATCATCATCATAAACATCAAGGATCGGACCCTTTGATCCGTTCCGTCTCCACAGTTACAACTGCTCTCTCCAACGTTTCTTCGGTCTTCCAATTGTTCTCCTTCCTTGTGGTCTGTAGTAGTATGATTTCAAAGGGATTCGGTTTTGTGGAATTCTTTGCAAGTGTTGAAACCAGTTCCGTCTGTATTCAGCTACCTTGTCTATTATGCCTGTAATCTATATTTCGCGGCGTATGTAGTCTTTTGTCTTGTGGCCATAAAGGGTGTAGCCTGCCAGAGGTCTCAATAACTTCATTTCTGCTGCTTCAATTTTTCGTCTTTGTAAGGCTGTTAGAGTCCAATTTTCTGACCCATGTTTTGGTTTCATTTATGTCATAACCAACACATTTTCTTTGAAGGACTGAGTAAAACCACGAAAAGTCCCTTCAGAACAGTTTGACTTTGCTGTGATTACACAAAGAAACGTCCCTGATGTAAGGAACCGAATAGAAGCCAGCAAAGGCTCCTTCTGTCTACTGCAAAAATGTCTACGTAAGTTCAATTGAAAATGCAAATGATTGAAAAGGGATATATTATGGAAATTCTACTTGTTCTGTTACTGAATAAATTCGGATTAATTTTGTAATGCCTATTAAATTACACAACCCTAAAAGGTTTCCAGGAATTTGCAGTAATTATATAATAGCTGTCTAGTAATTGGTACGATTTAAATTGAATATACTAATTCTGTAAGCCTGTTTTCCATGGAAAGCGGGACCATTTATAGAGGCAATTGTTACAGAAATGCCAAGTGGTATTTTTAAAAGGGCAATGTGGATATAATTCAGGCTCTCTGTTTAGAAAACACTATTGCTGTATAAACAGAATGACCCAATGAAAATGCGTCACATTTAAACTGCTTACTGGTCCGTTTTTATTGGCCAATTCTATACAAACACTACATCTGACTTTATGTTGTCAATTTGTGTATGCAAATTTTTGGTATTTCCTATCCAAGCGACAACACTGTTTTAGCGAGTCTACTGCTGCTGCCAGTGTGGGCTGTTATTATTCCAGGCTTTTCCAGAATGGATTAGATTAAAGGGAATTGCTTTACATAGTCAATGAATACTCACTCCAAAAGGCAATTGAGATAAATATAGTTTCGCGTATGTAGCAAGGGACAAAGAATAAAAATACAGTTACTGGGAAGAGAGAGAGTGTCATATTTATATTCGAATAGATTTGTATGATTGGTGGGCGATTCGGAGCATGTGCCGTTAATTGGGAACTGTAGAAGGGGTTTGGTCTAGCATTTCCGTTTTATAGCGTAAAAAGGGTGATTTCATACCTTCCAGCACACAGGCTATACATATTTACAGTATGGTATAAAGCCAACTTAAGTCTCACATTATAAAACAATAATCAGATCTATTTAATGACGCCTTTTCCAGAACATGTCGTATGTACACTTGATTATGAACAATGATTTTTGCACGACAAAAAAAAACAAATAAACATCAATATTTACTTAGAGGATAAATTTTTTCTCATTCACCCTCATTCTATATTCATGTCTTGGTATGAACGCTGTAGATTCGCAGCCATGCAAAACACATGTAAACCCTATTTTAAGCGGCCATGTGTGTGTCACAGGATGGAAGACATAATATTCACGCGCAACTCCACGGCTGTTTAATCGTTCTTTTCTTTATCTTTAGATCAAAGCAAGGGTTAAATTTAGCTCCCGGATTTCTGTCATCTAGTTGAGATTTTTTATTAAATCATGGACGCTCTAATCTATCTTCATCCTCAGTTAATAACTTCACAAAGAACACAATCCGTCTCAAATGTAAAAGCTTGATTTACGGCTCAGCACAAACCTCACGGAGAACACGATGTATCTAACTTTCTGTTGCAACTCATACATTATATGAAGCTCTCATTTATATAAAATCCTTTCACCTTAAAACAACTTTGGACGAAATAAAACACTAACACCTTCATATTTTGTGCATTAATCCCATTAATTATGGGATATAGCAACGTGTAATTTAAGAATACACAATTATATGAATTTTGGCTTCATTTGAAGCAACAGGTTTTCACCTCCAATACATTAAACGCCAAGACAAATATGGCAAGTATTATCCAAAATAAACTATTTAAAAAACAGTGGGCTAACCTTAATTGCAGTTGTTCTAAATTAATTTCCAGATGGCATAGTAATGTGCATGTTACAGGTTTTAAAATATATTTGGCTAGCCTCAATACACGTTCGTTTAATTAATAATTCACGGGTTGGAAAATATGCCAGTGCCCTTGGGCAAGTCATATACAGGGCTGTAATTTTGCTGTTATTGTCATTATGGTTTCCGGCCAAAGGATCTAATTAAAACCACTACGTCCAACAGTATGGTATTTACTAATAATAACGTGCGTACACAAAGAGTTAATAACAAGTACCTGTAAGAAACACCATACAGTAAACCAATTTACGGTGTTCGTTAGGTCACTGAATTTTGGAGTCTAGCATTGTGTTGTATTAAAATGAGATGTTGTCTTTGCGTAAGAACCTGCAATCCATTCAAAAAACAAAAATATGATAGCATTATCCCTTTAAAAACTAAGCGCTGACTGCTTTATTTAAAGCCCCAGTCCGTACCGCGCTGTAAACACTTTTCATCTCGGTTATAAAAACCAATCAGTTTATGCTGTAAGTGGCACAAGTCGCTGTTTGTTCTCAGATAAAT
>Ga0131853_10012181_pt1 | contig 15748 bp, 8 predicted proteins | sample TergutLab28metaG_FD_92764 | JGI IMG/M metagenome (GOLD analysis project Ga0131853, IMG submission 92764) | Labiotermes labralis P1 segment gut microbial communities from Petit-Saut dam, French Guiana - Lab288 P1 (version 2) (version 2) | ecosystem: Host-associated > Arthropoda: Insects >...
TCTTTAATGTTTTCCCAAGTCCTATTTACGTCCTCGTCATCGTCCGAGTTCTCCAAAGCTGCAAACCTGTTTGTAATCTCAATCTGATACTGTTCCCTAACCTCTGGCTCATTTAGCTTCCTCTAGTTAAATTTTTGCCTATCAAACCTCTGTGTGGCCTGTTTACCCACTGCTATTCTTTCCCTAAACTTTGCAATCACCAGATAGTGATCTGTATCACAATCAGCTCCCCTAAAACTTTGCACATCCAGTACACTCGAATGCCATCTCCTATCTATCAATACATGGTCAATCTGGTTGTGAGTCTTACCATCAGGGGAGGTCCAGTTGTATTTATGAATGTTCCGGTGAGGGAACATCATGCCCTTAACCACCAGATTTTGTGATGTGGCGAAGTTAACTAGTCTAACCCCATTATCATTACTATCCTGATGGAGACTCTCCTGTCCAATTGTTGGCTTGAAAATATTCTCTCTCCCCACTATTGCATTAAAGTCTCCTAGTGACATTTTCATATGATATTTTGGGAAGTAATCGAACACCTGCTCTAATTCCTCATAAAAACTATCTTTTGCCTCATCACTTTTTTCCTCACTTGGTGCATGCACATTTACCACTATAATATTATGCCAGTGACCTCTCAGCACTATATATGACAACCTATCGCTAACAAACTCTACTCTCTTCACTGCTTATACTATTCTATGGTGTACAAAAAAACCCGTTCTAAATTGATGATTTTCATTTCCTTTCACGTAGAAGAAATCATAATCCCCTGCTCTTACTGTGCCCCCTTTGTCCCACCTGACCTCCTGTACACCCACTACATCTAATTTACACCTCACTAATTCCCTCGCTGCTGCCTTAAGTGACACTGCCCTATACAGACTCCTAACATTCCAAGTCCCTATTTTATCCCTCTTTGCCTGCTGCGCGATGCTTCCCCTGGAAACACTCCCCCTCCGGAGATCCGAGTGGGGGAGCAGTTTACCTCTGGATTGTTTTGTCTCCAGAGCAAGCATCCCACCTGTGAATGTTTCTTAACATTAGTGTTTTACAGGGAAGGGTTGTTAGCACCTTGTCCAAACCCCAAGCTGGAGGACCACCCCTCGTCGGCTGTCCGCGACTGCTTATTCAATTTATTCGCAGCTGCCCTCCTTATCGTAGGCCGTTCCTCTATCCGCAACCTGAGGACGCGCCATGCCGTGGTGACAGGGACCCACTACATGGCCATGTTTGCAAATACTATGCATAACTGAAGAACAGAAACCAACTAGATGCCACTTATTACTTTATTGTACTTCTTATAGGCTCAACAGGTTTCAGGCACTACTATACTTTAGCCTTCAGTCCAGAAACCACTCCAGCCTACCCGCACCTAACCTCCAAACTACAGTAAACCAAGAACGAAACGACCAATGTGGTAATCAACTTATAGTCATGAGCTCCTGATGATGGGCACAGTAATGCCTGAAACATGTTGAGCCTATAAGAAGTACAATAAAGTAATAAGTGGCATCTAGTTGGTTTTTATTCTTCAGTTGTCACAATGATGCACAGTCCACCAAACATCAAACTATGCATAACATTTTGCTGTGTTAATATTTTATTTGACTTTGGAATAATATCACAGCTTATTTTTAACAAATTAATTCAATTTTAGCCAGTTAGACACCAGCCTCTCCCTACAGGGGCTCTAGTTGAATTCCAGCTCTGTCCATCTAGAATTTATGGTGGATCAACTGGCACAGATAGGGTTTGCTCTAAGTACTTCAATTTTTCCTCATTAGTATCATTCCACCATGCTCCATAGTAATACTTCACTCATATATGACCCACACTATATAACATCAGCAATTCACAGTACTGTTAATAATCGCCACTCTCTCCTCTTCCTCACTTTAATTTCTTCTGTGGTGTTCAACAAACCCTGCTGTTGCTAAAAGCAGTCATTATACCTTTCTCTGGGGCAAAAGAATAAAATCTGCAATTCATACCACGAATATATTGCATATGATGGATGGATAGATAGATCTGCATTGGGTTCAAGCCTTTATGGTCCTGATGTACCCAAGTCTTATAGATGGGCCCTTTGTGCCCCATAATCTGATATCAGCTCATGAGAACTCTGTCCCTTTACCAAAGTTCCAGATGGCCCACAGACTCAAAATCTTAATGACCTCTGGGTCCAAGAAAGGAACCCAGATATACTATCCTCCTCTCACAAAAAGTCCCGAGGCAAGCAAATCCCCTCAAGGTTTCCCAACAGGGCCTCTATGGAGACAGATACCTACTTACAGGGCATTTTTATATCTCTCTTGATCTATCTCTTTAACATATCTTTCAGGGTCCCCAGTAAAGGAGTCCTCCCTCCAGGTCCACCTCATGGTGTCCCCTCAGAGAGAGATGCCCCATTCCTAGAGTATTGGACATGATAGTGAACTAACAGAATAAAAAGTTCAGTATATGGATTCTTGTTTTACATACCCTTTCGTGGAGCACTCCAGCTGATGAGGCGGCACACACCTTCTCTGAATACGTCAAAAATACCCGGTTTCTCACTAGCAATATCACTCTGAACAGTCTCCACAAGACTGGCTGAGAAGAATGGTGTTATTATGGCTAGTGTAGTACTGCAACAGAAACATACAGGGTGAACACAGGCTGACTATATGCTCAGATATTTTCAAGAAAACCTTTTCTTGCATATATGTCTATCCGTCTTACTGCCAAGCCTAGTACTACATCGTCTGCAAAAGCCGACAGCTGAATCAGTGCCCACAATAAGACACAGGGCTGTCCTAAAGTAGTTTTCACACAGGCGTGAACGTTGTAATGATCTGACAGTGTAAGATTATGTATGACATTCAATAGGTAATGGATGAGTGCAGTAGCAGAAATGTTATATATACAAAATTTAGTTAACATAATAACTGTCAATAACTTCAGCAGTTCCCTCTGTACAAGAAAACAGAACCATTAAGTCACTTTCAGAACTTCAATTCTGTTTGTCACATACAGTTCCTGTACCTGTACCAAACATACACAAGATTATCTGTGGCAGTTCCTAAAAAATACGCATCCCTCTCTCATATTAACCTCTACACCAATATCTCATATCTTTCCTCATATTCTGTGAGTACAGAAACGATACGGTCACATATACATACCATTTAAGTAGTATATGTTGACCAAATGACTTCAGTGAACTTATCCGTGTAATGTCTCTGAAAACAAAAACAGTAATAATTAGTTTTGCAGCTTAAGAACTATACTAGATAAAACGTACCAAGTATGCACAATATCACAGGCACATGAGCTTTACAATTTATGTGCACCTCAAGTGTAGCCAGGTTCTCAAGGAAAACTCTTGTAAGGTGCACAGTTTGTTATCAGCACAGGAACATCAACTGTGAACATTATTTTAGTGTGCAACCTCTGGAAAGTAGTCAGAAGGTTGTAAAATATTATAAAAATGGATTTACAAAATAAGCAGACATAAACCATATTAAATTGGCTATGACAGGCTTTGAAACCAGCTCAGGTTCTTCCACATGCACACAAGTCATGTAACGGTGGTTATTTTAATTTTCCTAACGATATTTTGACTAGTGGGATCAGCCACTACAATAACTACGGTTACTGCACCATTCCACTGTCTGAGACATTTGGAACAGAATTATAGGTCTAATAAACTACGAACAAGGCGTGTCTGGCGAAACAATCTCACAAATCTGGTATTTTTAATGTCAAATTTAGGTGAAGTTAACATAAACTTCAAGGCTTTCACAGTTTTAATCGAATGATGGTCTTCTGCGTTATAACATGAAGTAGGGTGATTAGTTTATTCTGGTTCCTCTGAAACAACAGAACAAGTTTATTATCCTGCATGGTGTATTGTAATACCCCACATGACCATCACTGGGTAATTAGTTTATAATCCTGTATCAAGAATGTAATTCATATATAAATATACAATGATGTGTCAGTCAAACACAACAAAACTTTATTATGTTTGCACAATCACTTTATTACTCAATGTAATTATAAGGCTACATGTTTCGACTTATAATTACATTGAGTAATAAAGTGATTGTGCTGATGTACACTATTTAATGTTATATTATGTTACAAGCACATCGTGATGCTTCCATTCAAATTTATTATGTTTATTATTGTATTAGGTCAACAAGTTTCAATTCTTATAGAATCATCTTCAGGCCCTTCTAAGAAACAGATCCTTAATTAGCAATGTTTAAAATGCGCTTTGGGATCCCAAACGCTTACACTGAATGTAAGCGTTTGGGATCCCACAGCGCATTTTAAACATTGCTAAGTCAACCAGATGCACTAATTTCTCAATTTATTTTTGGAATAAAACTCTACATGTTTCGGACAGTTCGTCTGTCCGAAACATGTAGAGTTTTATTCCAAAAATAAATTGAGAAATTAGTGCATCTAGTTGGTTTTATTATAAGAAGTAAAAAGCAATATATGAGCTGAATGATGATTATTTTGTGTCAGTGGGACTTCAATGAACAAATAGAAAAATTGGTGAGATTGTTACTCTATACCAGTGAGAACTGTTCAAGTAAATTCCACACCTGGGTATATTCTGTATATTCTGTACCCAGTCAGTAAACAAACCATTAAGAGAACAGCAGTTGTGTAAAGGCACATAAAAATCGTGCCAATCAGTTCTTCAGCGTTTACTCACACCTCCCTTGAACACCTAAGGGCTATCCCTGATGTGGCAAAAATCCCTGAAGATTAACAGTTTGCACTACACATTCTGTGGCAGTGTACAGTCACTTGTACATTATGAACAATCAATGGTATTATTTATCACAGGGCATTAAAAATTTTGAGCCAGTACGAAAATTTAGGAAGCAGACATTTTTTCACCATTAGGATATAAAGATTACCAAATGAACTAACAGCTTGACAGCAGGATTACACAAAGTCCATGTCACTCTACATCACAACCTTCAGTGCTAGTCTCACCAACTATCCAACTGCTTACACATAGAAAAACCAATAGCTATCATTGTGGCAACAATGCAAGCTATGACAGCACTTCAGATTCAAAGTAGCGTAACCTGACATCACACTCCTGCACATGACTTTAGCTGCTGCATAAGCTGAAGCAGAAACATATGATCTTGCTGTCTTGACCCTTGCGACATCAGACCAGGCTCACTGATTTAAAGCCAGGGATTTTATATAAGTAATCCTACCACACATTCTCTTTGATACAAAAACCACACTGCCACCTAATGGCAATGAAAATGAAATGCCCACAAAACATTCACCATAATACAATCACATTTGATCATTCAACATACCAGTAAGGCTGTTCACTACTACGCCTAACTCCAGAATGAAGTTGACTGATCACAGCATAGTTTTCACATTACTCAAATGACCCATCAGAGCCCATTTATTTTCTACCATCATCTTCTGGCTTTTTCTCTGAAACTAAGACTCAAGTTCTATTCTGTTTTTGCCAGAAATTTTGGACACTTATAGAAAAAACAAGATGTGGTGTCAGAGCAGTTCAGCGTGATATATCACAGAACATCAAATAAGAACGAGATTAAGCCTATTGCTCTTATATGTAGAGAACCACAAATGCAGAACACATTACAGTTCAGAACGGTAGACTCCAGTTGAAATGTGATGGCACATGGTGAGGCATGGGAGGGGAAGTGCTGATGCGCACACATCAGCTGCCAGTAGTCGACTGAAATGACACCTCTGCCAATTTAAATGGACTCATCCATTTTGCTGAAAGACGAAATCTTGTTTCTACGCATGTGCCATCACATTTTAATTGACCTCTACCACCCTAAAAACTGTTCGTCATTTCCTGTTGATAAGTGAGCGTGACTTTAAATTTATCATTGTTGGCTATTGCATAATAAATGTCTGAAACAGCCCACCCTACCTGTAATCATTCTGTGCATCAATAACAAAATGCAGCTGTAAAACAATAACTGCTCAGGACAGAGACAAGTGCCAGGCACTTGTGAATGCAGTAATGAACTTTCGGGTTCCATAAAATGCAGGAAATTTCTTGACTAGTTGAAAACAGGTCAGTTTCTCAAGAGGGACTCTGCTCCATGGTGTAAGTAAGTAAGTAAGTAAGTAAAACAATAACTTCACTATGCGTTACTGAATCTATCTTGGCACATACTTGGGCCAGGGTGTGAATTTGCTAATGAGGTCTTCAACTGCGAGTGTCATGCCTCGGATCATGAGTACACTGCCAAGCCCCTTCCACAGCGTGGTGATACCTTGACGTTTGTGTAGGTGGACAATCACAGGCAGTAAGGAGACAGGCATCAGATGATAGCGGCGTGAGTTGTTGTGCACCTGTAGCACAACTAATAGGAGATTAGTGAGTTAATATAGTCAGGGACAACAGTATGTGATTCATTAAACTATAACACCAATGAACATTCTTTTTGACAACCCTAAGTGTATATGAAGAGCAACATGTTTACAGACCAACTAGTAACTACTATACACTGTATATACTGTGGCACGTGGTGGCGCAGTTGGCTGAAGCACTGCGTTACAAACCAGAAGGTCACGGGTTCGATCCTCGATGGTGTCATTGGAATCCTTCATTGATATAATCCTTCTGGCCGCACTATGGCCCTGGAGTCAACTCAGCCTCTAACAGAAATAAGTACCATGAATATTTCCTGGGGGTAAAGGTGGTCGGTGAATAGGGCAGATCTTACCATCTTCATGTGCTGACGGTCATGACATCTGGGGGCCTCAACCTCCTGGAACCCTCAGGGACTGTCCAAGTCTATTCAGGGATTGCTTTACCTTTACTATATATATTGTTTCAACAACTTAAAAATTTCATGGTTATGTTTTACTGAATGAGATTACTGGCACATAATGCATGGTAGAAAATCAGTTGTCATCCACATACTTCAAGGTAATACCCTGGCATTTAACCGAAAGACTTCAGAAAAGACTGACAAGGTACGAAATGTATATACAAAGTGTGGGCCAGGTTGCTCAGTCAGTATAGTGACTGACTACGGGCTGGACGGTCCGGGATCGAATCTTGGTGGGGACCAGATTTTCCGCCTGTCCAGACCGGCCCTGGGGCCCACCCAGCCTCCTGTAAAATGGCTACAGGGTCTTTCCCGAGGGTAAAGTGTGGCCAGGGCATGCTGCTGACCACTTACCCCCTTCTAGCACCGTGGTCATGGAAGAGTAGAGCTATACCTCTACGCACCCTCTGGGTCACACCGGGCCTGTAACAGGACCACTCTACCTTTATACACAAATTAACATTACACACTCATGGATGTTTGCATCCTGACCTGTCCACTTAATCTCTACAACCCTAACTTCATTAATTCTGTGTAACTGTTTTGAAAGGAAATAACATTCCAAATAATTCATACTCTCAACAATACATGTCCTTTTTCTACATAAGGTCAACACATGAAATGCAGATTATTTTAAGTGTAATATTACTCAAGAAGTGGGAGACAAAATAATGAAAACTTAATGCATTTTGGTAGGTTGCAAACATGAGATCGAGTTTTGAAACTGTGCTACTTCAGACTCTCAAGTCTTGCCACCAGTACTGCCAAAACCACAACTGGAGAAAGCTAAGTTTGTACTCCGCTATCATAATTTTATGTGCTTACAGTGTGAATTAGACTTCGTGCAACGTTTGATACATAACCACCAAAAAAATTTTCACCTACAAGTGCTACAACTTGCCGGTCCCAGTGGCCGCGTGGTCTAAGGCGTAGGTGTGCAGCCACTCGCCTACTGAGATTGTGGGTTTGAATCCCACCGGGGCATGGATGTTTGTTGTGAGTATTGTGTGTTGTACAGGTAGAGGTCTCTGCGACGAGCTGATCACTCGTCCAGAGGAGTCTTACCGTGGTGAGTCATCGTGTGTGATGTAGAAACCTCGTGAATGACGAGGCCCTGGCCCACTGAGGGCTCTCGAATCAAAAAGAAACAAACAAACAAGTGTTATAACTTGTTCAGTGAGTCTCACTGCATTTGTACAGGGAAAAAACCCCAGTAAATGATGTTTCATTTTAGCCGTGGTCAATGAAGTATGAATGCCTGTTGTTCACAGTCTATGAAAATCAACAAGACAAACTGCCCAAAAATTCAGCATGTCACACCTGATAGTGCAAACAGTTTTACTAAGTAATTTGAGACTTATAAGTTAAAAATACGAATTCATTTAACATGTACCAGACCAAGACAAACAAGTCCACAATACATTTTGCTGTGATTTTCTTTTGAATGGCATGCTACTGCAGCAAGACAGTGTGCCTTATTTTTCTGTCTTCTCTATTCTTGGCTATCTGCGTCTGGGCATCAGTGGGTGTCCATGCTCTATTTTGTAAAAAAACCAAATAGTTGATTATGTCAAAAACACAACAATGGTACAAAATTATTGATATTTGTTTATGGCAACATGTTTTGGTCTTTCTTTAGACCATCTTCAGGTAAATGTTCATAAGTAAGAGATAAAATCAGTGCCTATTATATACTATAAGTGGCACTAATTGAACCTCTTACTTATGAATGTTGGCCTGATGATTGTCTAAAGAAAGACCGAAACATGTTGCCATAATTAAATATGAATAATTATATATTATTGTTATGTTTTTGATATAATAAACTATTTGTTTGATTGTGAGAACTGAAACACAACGGGATGTCTTCGATTAAAAAAAATTATATCATATAATATCAAAGTTTTATTTATTCACCAACTGATGAACTACACTAGTGATTTGTCTTAAAAAACAATATTAATATTTACATTCAAATTTACATTAAAACAGCTCCAACATGTTTCGATGTTACAGTTACACCGAAACATGTCAGAGCTGTTTTAATGTAAATTTTAATATTGTTTCTTAAGGCAACTCACTAGTGCATCCATTGGTGAATAAATAAAACTTTGATATCATCAAGCTGTATGGTACGAATGTGAAAACCATATTCCGTAAGTTGAATATCCCTCATGTATACAACTATTTCTTCTACCTCTGCACATGAACTAACTACTAAAACTACTTTCTCCACTGCTTGCCACAAATAACCAACTGACATCTGACACAAAGCCTACCTGACACTGACGCCTAAGGACAACAAACGGGTGACTCAGAAGATTCTCCGTGATGAGGCTTGCCAACCCAACTCCAATACCAATGTACCTTGTGATGGTAGCATCTGTGAACACAGAGAAATAGATAATTTTCTCTGGAACTGTATAGTCTATTGCAGTGATACCCAACCTTTTATCACTTGCGTACCCCTTGGCAGCCTATTTCCATAAATTGTACGCTTCATATTAGCAAAATGTTTGTAATTAATAGAGTTGCTGTTATTTCAAATTCGTATGTTATAACTGTAAATAAATAGCTGCCCAGCACGCGCGCTGTAGTGGCATGTTCGCAACACATTGTTTAGGGAGGGACTCCCCATCAGTCGCCAAAATAACAAAGCAAGGGAATGGGGCTTTTCTCGAGGTTAAATAACATAGAAAACCCGCTCCGCCACTCGCCATAATGTTAAATTAATTTCACAACTTTTGACTTGTATCTTGTCTTCCACTGTTGACGTATGTGCCTTTTTCTGCCATTATTCAATTCTTTCGTGTACCTCTAAATGTTCTCGTTTGAATCCCTGGGGGTATGCGTACCCCAAGTTGGGAATCATTGGTCTGTTGGATTGCCAACTTTTAAACCACTAGAAATAACCACTACAGAGAAATGAAAATTACTAATTGATACAATATCAAATTAATGGTTACACAGCAATCAGGGATTTATGACGTACTTCATAGGAAATAAAGTACAAACCCACACTCGCAAGAATACTGTCCAAGACCATCATCTTCATCAAATATTTATTTCACACATGTATGCAATTTTGTCCAAAGTTTGTATTAACTTAATGAATACTTCATTAAAACACAAATTCAATTACGCCACATATGACTAATCTGTATGATAATGAAACATGGACATTTTGCAAAGTAGATCAGAAATACCTTGAAAGTTTTGAAATCTGGTGCTGGAGAAGGATGGAATCAGATGGTCAGATATGTGAAAAAATGAGGAAGTGTTACAAAGTGCAAGGGAAGAAAGGAATATAATATGTAGCACATAATAAAGGAAGGCTAATTGGATTGGTCACATTTTTGTGTAGGAACAGCCTTCTAAAACACAGTACTGAAGGAAAGATAGAGGGGACAGAAAGACAAGGAAGAATATGTGAGCAGTTACTGGATGATCTTAAGGAAATCAAAAGATACTGCAATTTGAAAAGGGTAGCACTAGATAAACACTTTGTGGAGAATCTGCTTTGGAAGAGACTACTTACCTGCTGCAAGACAATACTATCTGATGACTATGCACCAACCAATCATGTAACAAACAGCTCAAAAAACAAATCATGTATATTTTGTGGCCTTTTCATTATATAACCAAATCCAAAGTTTGACACAACTAGACTGAGTCAGAATAAGGCAGATCATTGCAACACAACAGCAAAACAACACCACCTCCATCAAATGAGGGACACACACACACACACACAGGTAGCATACACTTTTCTGCTAGACTCTCTTTATTTCATTCTATTAACTTTTAAAACGATGGCAAGGAGATGTCACATGAATGTTCTAATTACATATGGTTAGTGTGGAAGTAACGATCATATATGGATACTTCAAAACAGAAACTGTTTATAGGCTTATGACCTTGTTTAGCAGTGCTCAAGGATCAGATAAATTTCACTTTTTGTTTATAATTACTGTTTTGAAGCATTTGTGCACATAATTTCAATCTGTTGTCCAGGGAAACATATTGATACTGAAAAGTTGAAAATATTTAGAACTTATCATAAAGAATTCTACCAAAATGAAATTTTTCCCACATTCTGCAGTGATTGTGATGTTACCGAAGACACACAACTTAAAAGCAAAAAATCTTAGCAAATTCAGGTGTTTGAAGGCAGACATTCACATGCAGACATGATGAATGTATCTGCATTAATCTTTATAACTGACAGTAAGATAAACATGCCAACATGGCAAACATGTGAACTGACAATAAAATGTCTTCTGATACTTTTAAAGTTTATGGCATTCGGTACGATATGTCTCAAGTAACATTTTTACAAACACAGTACTTCATGCGCACACTTCAAATATCAAAAAAGTCAAACACCCTTGACACACGGCGGTCGCATTTAACCTCAAACACCTGAAAAATTACTGTCAACACTGCTGTTGAGGCCAAACTACACTTATATGTCCCAGATCAACTGCACTATGTACTAGCTGTATTACTATCTACTCAACTGAAATTAAATTATATAAACGGATGACAGTCTATAAGTGTTTAACCCCTATCCGTAAGTACTCACCGTCGCCCTCAAACGCTGCATCTTCACAAACTGTAGGCCCAAACCGTGCTTGCGAACCCGTTTCATAAACAGGCATTACTTCACCACTTACATATTTACTTTGAATGGGAAGGTTCAAACAACTTTGACGGTCATGTGAATATCTCGGATAGCTCTCCATCCCTGCCATCTTTCGTTAACTTACATGCGTATTCTACGGACACCGGACTTTACACTCACTGGTAATGCATTTTATAACTAATCCGAAACATTTTCATGGTCGACCTCGTTCCAACACTGTCCCCTGCGCAACGTGTCGAGAGCAAGGATCAGAGTTGGTTGTGAGTGATCACGTACAGCTACGAACTACGGGCAACAGATGGCAGTAAACATGCGTTCATTAGCAGCCATCAAGGGTCTATATGGTCAATGCAAGCAACTCTGGCTTCACGTATCAGACACCGGTCATGGCGAGATATATCGCTACGTCATTGACCGTCAGCCATAGATGCAGTATCACATTACAGTAGAATGGAAACCTCAGATAACACCTTAAAATCATAAGATAGTTCTTTACTTGTCGCTATACATACAGACCTCAGCGTCACGAGAAACAGGCAGACGCCAAGAGGCACACACCGCTGACTTACGGCCTTGTTATTCTTTGACACCTCTTGACATCTCGTGACTGAAGTACTTTTATCGGTTTAAGTTCCCTATAATATATACCTGTTTCATAATTGAGCCCATTCAAAAATGGAACCAAAATTAAAGGTAAGGTCTGAAGACCCGTGTATAACGTCGATATTTCTTTCTGTAATTGGAACGTGGACTTTGGAGCATGTTAACATAACATTAAGCTAAAATGTCCGCACGGCAGCGGTCCCGCGACGCGCGTCTTCCGCGATCATATCGCTAAAACTCGATGTAAACACTGCGGCTGCAAACAGTCACACGCTCAGAGTGGCCGTGGTAGCAGCGCGCTCGGGCATGTGTTGTGTTGACGTTACGTATCCAGTGTCACAATGCAGCAAATTCTGTAGCTTTCTTATCCACGTTTATTATAAATATTATTCGATATCCGGTGCAGTATTTTTAAAGGTAAAGTTCAGAGATTTTGAAATTTCCAGTTTGCTCCTTTATTATGCAAACCTGTCTTGTGTTTTAGTTTCGCGTACTTCCTCGTAAACTGTTAGGAGTGATACGTCAAGAAATTTTGTATAAGTTACGTTATAATTTGATAACGGCATTAAAATACACAGTCTTAGGGACTGTGTCGTCAGTGAACTTCTGCACAACATGGCATCCCAATAGAGATCTCTTTTAAAGCGTTAGGATTTACTACTATAATGATAGTATTACCTATAACAGATCAATTTTTACCTATAATAAACGTGTAGATCTACATTAGTACACTGTTTTTTGACGGAGTAACGAGTATTAATACGTACAAGTGAAAATTTAAAGGGATCGTAAAACCAGACATATAACGTGACATAAATATTATGTTTGATCGATTTACCTCTAAAATTGATATTATTAGTTTGTTTCCTGTCTTGTGTTTTTGAGGACAGTTGTGTGGAACTGACCATACGCACGTTCAGGCCAATTTATTCATTCAGCTACGCTAAAGAAAACTGTGCTGTCTCCATGGACAAGAGCTGATTTTCGCAATACTCTGAAATATTTACTGAATCAGACAGGCCTATGGACTGGACACAATTTACAGCAAATAACCTTCATCATTATCACTAATGTGACTTGGTTACCCGTTCAAGGCTCACGGACTTTCTTACTTCTTGGAAACTCAGACTTTTGAATGCAGTGTTCAACAAAACCTTAGGCTTTCGATAGCTCTCAGATCGTGCTGTGTTACCAAGTTCAGCATTCGTGCGTGACCGACGTCATTCACGCTGCACGTCACGAATAGAAGAACTGTACTACTTTCAGACCATACAAAGGTAAGATTATGCATAATACATTCGGTATGTATCCTGTGCGACAATAATTTAATTTTTGTATAATTGGTATGAAGGGTACTTAGTCAAACACAAATATGTCCATTGAGATCGTAATTGACTATAAACTAGAAAACTACATGTTTCGGCACTTTATTGGCCATCGTCAGGTTTTCTTCTAAGATAACCTAGGATCATTCTATATGCAGGGTTATTCGAAATGATTTTCGGGGTTTAACAACTGCTACCTCGTTCTCCAGCTGCAACCCCATGTGATTTCTTTCTATGGGTTACGTCAAGGATCAGGTTTACGTTTCTCCTCTTCCTGCAAGTATCCCGGAACTAAAGATACGAATCAGAACCGCCATTGAAACCATCACCGCTGACATGATACAAACAGTTTAGAACGAACTCGATTATCGTGTTGATGTTTGTAGAATCACAAAGGGCGCACATATAGAGCACCTGTAAGGTATGTAACAAAAACTTGGAGTGTTGTTCTACTAAATAAAAAAAATACATATACTGCTATCTCAAGTGTGTTGTGTATGACTAGTTGTTAAGACGTCAACAATTATTTCGAATAAACCTGTATAGTGCGCGTGCACACACTAAAGTTTGTATACTTGGGTTTAACCTTTTGGCACCGGAATTATTTTTTTAATTTTAACACACCCTGTATATAAAATGTTAATAATACAGGAACCAAATACGTCAGAATTATGAAACAAACTGCATTTTGAAAAGAAAAAAACGGAGAGTATACACCATGTTTAAAATATTCAGTACCTATATTTGTTGAATAAATATATAAAATGAAACTTTAGAGGTTAGCGGTGCGGTACGACCACTACAGTTGACTTTAGGCGTCAAAAGGTTAATCTAGGCCGTTAGAGTGATCATCAGAGAAGGAAGCATGAGAAACAATGTACTTATAACGTAATATTGGGGCGCGTTTGCATAACCACCGTTTCCGGGGAAAAACAATAATTATATTCTGACTGTGTTTCTGCAGCCTTAGTTATCCAGTTTGCAAAGCGCATGCGCTGTGTCGTCGTTTGTGGCCTGTCAATCTTTACAAATTTTTTTTTTTCACATTTTCTCATTAATGTTGCCATATTTTAAAAAAAGTGATTGAACATGAAAGGTTTGTTTTGATTTTCTCTACGACTTTGTCTGGAAAATTTATCATTCTAAGAAGAACTAAGCGAGATATGATTAAACCTTTAGACGCCTAATGTCAACTATAGTGATCATACCGCACCGCTAACCTCTAAAGTTGCATTTTATATATTTATTCAACAAATATAGGTACTGAATATTTTAAACATGGTATAAACTCTCCGTTTTTCTCTCTTCAAAATGCAGTTTGTTTCATAATTCTAACATATTTGGTTCCTGTGTTATTCACATTTTATATACAGGGTGTGCTAAAATTAAAAAAACAATTCCGGCGTCAAAAGGTTAAAAATGTACGTCGGTCTTCTCGTAAAGTACCCGTTATTTTTGTCGTATTTTAGCGAAACTTTAATTTTTATCGACAGAAGTTCGAAAAATACTCAAATATTAAATATCATGAAAATCAGGCCAGTGGGAGCCGAGTTGTTCCATGCGCGAGGACTAACAGACACGATTAAGCTAAAAGCCATTTCGCAAGTTTTCGAACGTCCTTAAGAACGCTTAAGAAGTCCTTTGTAAAAAAAAAAAATTATCTGACAACTTGCAAAACTAACAAAGCGCGCTATTCAGGTATGACCATAATTTTACAGTGCAGAGAGATTTGCATGAGTGATATAAAGAAGATTAATAGGAAGGAGGATGAGTGTCGCCGAATGTTTCGAATTCTGGTCGGATATGGTTGTAACCAGTGGCGTGCCGGTGGGGGGGGGGCTTGGGGTTCAAATTCTCCCCCCCCCCGAAATTCCGAAGGCCCTCCAAAATCGTGCCAAACTCAACCCGATTGTGAAAACTGTTAAAAAATTGCTGAATTTAGGACGCCAACACCCCAAGATGTTCAGAAAAAATGCAGTAAAATTCTAAAACTACAGCCGGTTCGCAACTGTTTTACATTAGCAATGACAAATAAATTTGTTTGTCATCATAAATAGTCTTAAAGTACCAAAAATTAAGAAAATTTTACTATATGAAATGAAATTTCTTGTACCAAATTACAGCTGCCTCCAGAACCCCTGACCAGGGGGCTTCCTACCCCAGATCCCTGTTCTCTCTGTCCTCTGTCCTCAACTGAACTTGTTGACCCCCCCCCCCCCCCCCCAAAATCCCTGGGAGGGCCGTTTCTTCCCCCACAACACAGGTCCCCCTTCTTCACCAGGCCGGTTTTGTCTATGTGTAAGAACACCCACCCACCA
>Ga0131853_10012182_pt1 | contig 15748 bp, 7 predicted proteins | sample TergutLab28metaG_FD_92764 | JGI IMG/M metagenome (GOLD analysis project Ga0131853, IMG submission 92764) | Labiotermes labralis P1 segment gut microbial communities from Petit-Saut dam, French Guiana - Lab288 P1 (version 2) (version 2) | ecosystem: Host-associated > Arthropoda: Insects >...
AACAGAACACACCACATCAACAGAACACACCACATCAACAGAACGCACCACATCAACAGAACACACCACATCAACAGAACACACCACATCAACAGAACGCACCACATCAACAGAACACACCACGTCAACAGTACGCACCACATCAACAGAACGCACCACATCAACAGAACACACCACATCAACAGAACACACCACATCAACAGAACGCACCACATCAACAGAACACACCACATCAACAGAATTTAAAGATGATCGTGTAAGGGAACATTTCCAACAAAATTATGCTAAACATTTTAAGATAAAATTGATTTTTCAAGACTGGTGTACTGTGTCTTGTATTGATAGGGGCGTCTTACGCAGGACATGTAAATGAACATTATATGAGATTGTATCTGCTTATACGTTGGTCGAATAGGTATATGTGGACTCCATACTTGATCACTGTACATTCAACACTCACATTTGATTTCACTGTTAACCGTAGACATGCTTTTAATATTATTATTTTAGTCAGTATAGTTTGATATTCTGACTTGTAATACTATATTTAACCCTTTAAACGCCGAATTAAATCCCATCTGCCATCTGCATTATTAGGAACTCGCCATATTCTCCACGTTAGCAGGATAAGGGTTAAATAAGAAAGGCTGCTAATTTCAATCCATTGCAAAATGCAGCGTTGCAAGCTCTTCGAAGACGGTACGGCCGTACCAAAAAATTAGCGCGGTATGCAAATGTAAGTGGCAACACAGTTTGGCTTTCAAGTAAATGTATTTATCTTATGCGTGAATAAAGGTAGACCAACTAGATGACACTTACTTTATTATATATTGCTCAACATGTTTCAGACGTTAATACGTCCATCTTCAGGAGCTAGCGAGTACTTGTTGTGTTGTGTAGGCTGTAATAATAGAGGTTTTGTGTGTTAGTTTATTTATCTAGTGGTAAGTGCTCTACCTATATTATGTGTCGTGTGTGGCTCTGTGTGAGTGTGTTTCTGCAAGCGTGTGGTGTCCTGTGGTTCTTGAACATTTTGTGTGTGGCATGTTTTGGTGTTTTATGCATTTGTATTGATGATTATATGCATGTGCTGTACATACCTGACTTGAGGCGTGCTGGTGTTATGTAGAGGGATTGTCTGTTGGTGATGTGGTATCCGAGTGTAGGCTGAACCACTACTGACCTGTTCATTGTGGACCGTGAGGGTTATTCAAATAAATGTATTTATGTTCAATTAACATATATCCCTTATATGTACAGGAACTAGTGTAAGTAAAATGAGTTCTAAAACATTAAAACAGTCAACATACGAGTAAAACATCGTCAGAAAGTGTTATTTTACTGCACCTTAATCTTGGACCTATTAAATTCAATTTATCATTCACGTTTACCAAGAAAAAAGCAGTTTGATTTTATTTCGTTGCACACTTTATTAGCTTGTGTAGGCCTCTACGAGAATGTAGTCGCGTCAAAGCAACCCTGAGGGCTGGTTTTCTACATCTCCTTTTATAGATCCTTCTGTACATAAATACGTTCCTAATTTTTCCCTGTCCACACCGTGAAGGCATATAGGTGGGTGGGGGGAAAGTGTAGCTCCACTCATTCTTAACCTCAGCGCTAGATGGAGGTGAGTGGTGGTCAGCATCACGTCCAGGCCGCTTTATCCACGCGAAAGAATCCCGGACCCATTGAGTAGGAGGCTTTGTGTATGTGGCATCTGAGGTAACTTTGTCTACATTTCTTTTCCTGAAATTAATGTGAAGTCATTGTCGTTTAAGGAAAGAATTTGAAGAACCAGCTTTCTTCAGAAATACGAAAAGGCACGGTAGTGTTGTATCAGGCAATCTGTACGGTACACAAATCGGTGTAGCCTCAAAAGTGAAAGTGTGCTGTAAATGGGCACAAAGCAGTCGATAAGGAACTGAACGTACCGAAGACTGAGAGGCGCAAAAGAGTCGTCAAGTGATAAGTAAATTTTCCCGGGGGCAGAATATCTTGCCCCACAGTGGATCAGAAGTAAGCACACATGTGAGCAAGTGGGCATCAGGAGGCGCATTGCAGTGGGCACAAATTCCCTGTAGTCAGTGTCTCAGAGTACGATATCAAGTCACGTGATGTCCACTCAGCACGGACGTGACTTTGAAAACGGCATCCAGGCACGCCTTCTAAAGAATACTCGAAGGGAATTGGGATCTAGGTTCTAGGGTTATAGCTTAAGGCCTATAGAAGTGACATGAAAGGAATCAGTAAAACGCCAGCGGATTACATTCGGAAGTTTTCCCACTTCTTCCTCCTTTTTACTGAAGCGATTTGCGTTGAAGGCGGAAATGCTTTGATGCTAACAAAAATCGTTAACCAGATGTTTACTGCTGGTGCTTCTTAGCCTTTCCATCTTCTCATTCTGGGTATTGGGTACACACCGTAAGACAGTAAGAGCTTCTGGTTGAGGATATAATGCAACAAAAAGGTATAAAAAAGCTGAAGTGAAATGGCGTTAAAAAGATAGCAATAGGAGGCAGAATCATGGCGGGAGTTTCTCGAGTCGAACAGCAATAACAATACTGCATTGCCATCTCCTCGTTGGTGCTGTGGATTACATGGAATAAATCGTTCGCGATCCGTCGAACAAACATTTTGACTGGTGGCCGGACAGGAATCCACTACTGTTTTTATTCTCTTTTCTTTTTAAAACAAAAGAGAAGAGAAGACGGAGGGAAGGGATGGGTTTGTGTTTCTTGCTCGCGAGCTCTGGTTTCTCTCAGAGAGTTTTAAAGAAAACAAGGCGGATGTTGCTGCTTTTCAGGAAATGAAGACTATTCTCTCCCGAATAATGGCTTTTGTTCAGCTTTGCCTATGCTATATGTATCAAACATATTGCAACGTCAACTCTATTTCTTTCTGAACAGAAGTTGTAATTAAGAGATACACAGTTTAAACATTTCAATTCTTGAAGCAATTTCTGTGCAGATTTATTGTCTGGTGGCAGTGAGTTTCTTTGTGACAGCTTATATCAGTACTTGATTTGATAGAGCAGCTTTATGCCAAACAACACTGTCTGGTTTTTATAAGGGAAGCAATATATATTCCAAAATGTCAATGGAAATTCCTCATACATTGTTATTTCTTACGTCAAAGAAAACCAGAACAACAACAAGTGAGATGAACAAAACACAAGGACCAGGAAGAAGAACCGTACGATAGTCGCTACGAGTAGGCCCAGCTTTGGAATCTCGATTCATAGTGAATAAAAGAGGATTTAGGGGATACGAATATTGCCGCTTTATGGGATGTGACGCCGTGTTCTTTGCCAGGTAGCTATCAACTAGTAACTGACGTTGATAGCAATCCAGCAAAGCACACGGTGTCGCACCTCAGAAGGCAGTAACATTCGAGAGTTATCTGCTATTAACGCGTCACGTTACCTAATTGAAGACTTCATCTTCATTTTGTAGGTCTGCGTACTAACAATAACATTGAAGTCCAGGTGTCAAAAGTCATGGTGATTTGGGCTTAGTCACGATAATTTCGTGAATGAAATGTTACTGGTTTAGGGTACACCGAGGATTAGTGAATGCTGTTTTTTTTTTCAGAACCACCCAATAGAGCAGTTGTGCCCGTATTGCTGTCGTCTCAGAGCCTGAGTGTACGGGCGATTTTCCGGGCGCGCGGGCCCTGAGTGTCCATCGTGTCCTCAAGCCCACGCCGCGCGTGTTGAAGGAGCGTAGGCTGCATAGAGTAGCAGTGAATTATCTTTCGTGCTTAAGGTCGCTACTGAATGCAGATCAATTGTTAACATGTACCTACTGTGTAAAAGGTTGAGCAGGCAGCTCAGTCGATTTGTGCAGGCCAGCGAATATAAAAATCCTATTCTGACCGGAATTGAGGGTCAGTTCTCCAGTCACATAACCAACTTCGGCTTGTTACTGAATAAAAGCAGGCCTACTTGTCTGCTTTAGTAAATTTTTAAAACCAATTGCAAATGATATATAATTTCCGACCCTTTATAAAGTGCCTGCTGTAAAATATGCATGGCTGTTATAACAAGAGCCGTCAGCCGTGATGACTTTAGTTCAAATGAATGTCTAGCCTACAGTAAACAGCAATCGCTTTTTGGAACTCTTCCTATATGAAACTGAACAGCTCAGTGTCTAAAAATGTTTTGTTTAGGAGCTACAGAGAATTGTTTTAATTCTCTGCTATATCGCTGTCCCATCCGCCCTCTTGTTATGAAGACAGATACAAAGTGTGACTGTTAGCCAGACATTCCTCGCCGCCACATTTCGCGGTATTAAGTCATAGCCTTCATGACAGAAGAGTATAGTGGAAGAAAGTCGCACGAACACCTGCCCCCTATTACCGACCGACACACTATAAATACAATGCCCGCAGGCTAGCTATGTTCTTAATATAGCTATCTCAGAGATTAAGAACATCTTACTAATCTACAGGATTCACCACAGTCGCTGTTGCTGCACTCACACAGTGACTCTACTTCGGTCTAAATAAAACCAAAAGTTTGAATATTTCTCCTCTCTTAGAACGCCGAACAGCAAATACTCGCAGTTTTTTTTTTCTCATTAGGGCAAGTTTATCCAATTCTCGAAGTCTTTGTCGTACGATTATCATTCGTGTTTAAGAGAACTGTTGCGTATTCTGCTGTTTGTATCTGCTGCATTTATTGCGGCTTATTGAACGGCGCAGAACTCAGATGTTTTGCGTCGAAGATTAGTTTGACAGAAACAGTGTTTCGAGAAGGGGTGAGGTGGGGAAGTTGAGCACCAGCAACAAGCACTATTGCATACGGTTCTGAAGCATCACATTCCGTAGAAAGATAACAATTTCGGACTGCCAGAGCGAATTTTTAATGGCGCAACAGCCCCCAGTGGGGCAGGATCTTCTAATTATTGAGGCTTCACCATTACAGACACACGACAGTCGGTAGGACTTCTCTGGACGAGTGATCAGCCCGAAGCGAAGACCTCTGCCTGACAACACACAACAATCACAAGAAACAGACCTCCATGCTACTGGCGGGATTCGAATCCGAAATCCCTGCAAGCGAGCGGCCAAAGGTCCATACCTTAGACCGAGCAGCCACTAGGATCGGATGGAGCCATTGTTACTTTGCCAAGACTCTGTTCCGGTAGAGTACATTTGATTCTGCCTGAGTTGAAATCGTTGAAAACAACTTATTACTAAGTAGATGTGTGGTTTTACATTATATAACCCACTGCAAACAGCGTAATGGACATAACCCTAATGAGAATTCATATGACAGCAACGCTACGACTCTTACGCATAAGTGCTGAAGATTCTGTCTGGCATTTGGTGCTTTAAAATTATGCGTCTGTTGATCTTAAATGATGTACCTCTATGTTATGGACAAACTGATTATAAGATCGGTATTAATGTTTTGCGGGACAAAACGGTGTATACCACAACAAACGTGACAGTGCAAAATTTCGATGTGATAGTACTGTAAAAGTGATCCCGCTACAGGCCCGGTGTGGCCCAGAGGGTGGGTAGAGGTATAGCTCTACTCTTCCATGACCGCGGCACTAGAAGTGGGTGAGTGGTCCGCAGCACGCCTCGGCCGCACTTTACCCTCGGGAAAGACCCAGTACCCATTTGACAGGAGGCTGGATGGTACTGTAAGCATGGCAAATAACTGCAGTGAAAGGTATATGACACTTTGTAAAACTGACTGCTTCAGGTGATGGTTTCAGTTAACACTGGGATATTAGTGCATGTACTAGGTTTAATCTCTATATTAGTACATGTACTAGGTTTAATCTCCAAGACGTAGGTTGGAGGATAATACTGAAGTGCTTGTTAAAGAAATGAGTCGACAGGGCGTGGGCTGGACTGATCTCGCTCAGGATAGCTGATTAACTGATTAAGTAATCTTTTCAATATGGTCTCTTCTGCCTAGATTTAGTTAGTTGGATAGCTTTATTTAAAATTGATACTTTCCTATATCAGCCATTTGTTACTATTCGCCATGCTGCAATATTCATACAGCCGCCTAAATTTACGAAACATTTGAGAAAAAACTGACTGGTTCAAAATATCTCGAGTCAACAAAATTGATTAAGAACCAAAGAAGGTGGTGTGTTTGACGAGTGTTTGGGATTTTTGCTTATTTAAAATATGTGTGTTTCTTCTCAAGCACATCGGGATGGGTCGGTAAGGCACTTCTGAGAAGATGGGTATTGTGCAGCACATAAGTTCTAGAATGAATTTACTATACGGTACAGATATGTGAGTTGTCTCTAGTACGTACTGGTGAAGTTCCTGTTCAAATTCAATGGCAAATCCGAGTGCCGTAGGTTTAATGAACAGTGCTCTTGTTCTATTGTCTCGCACGTATAGGAAGTTTCTTTGGGAATAACTTCGTGCCCTCTGAATATATTGTAAGAACCGTAAATAACACGAACCAATGTTATGAAGTAGACCACAGGTTGGACGTAAATAGTTTTGTTCTTACTTTTATTATTGGCTCGCGATTTAGAAAACATATGTATGCCATTTTTAAATAACTGCTCTCAGTTCTTCATCGCGTTTTTTTCCTAACGTTTAGCGCAACAAATCTTGAAATAACATAAAAACACGATACTTAAGCATTCGACGCCATTAATTTTGAAATTGACATCCTTTCCGCAATGTATTTGCAAAGCTACTAAGCATCCTACTTCTTGTCTTGAGGAATCAAAAATTTTATTGTCTTCTCAGTACTGTATTTAAATTGTTTAAGCTCGAAAATTTCCCCAAATGAAGTAATTTAAATCTTGCACTGTAGTAGTGGGACTGATGTAGCGGCCTTCCAGTTCAAGAATAGCTTTACTCTTCGTCTATTGCTCTTCTACATTTTTCATCCATAACCCGGTCTTTACTAGTTACAGGCAGGAATGAGCTTATCGTGTTAATAATTCCGCATAAAATATCCTTTAATTGCATGTTCTCTGAAGGGAGTATTGGCAACGCATTGCTGTGTCTGGCACAATAGAGCATCCGCATCTAGTTAATCAGAGCAGGACGCTGTTTGTCTGTTAGTTGATTTCTCTTTCGCTTGCATCAAACCAAGTGAAATTCTCAGTCAAGACACTAACGCCAGATGGAAGCAAGAAAAGTTATTTGAATGCGAGCTTCAGTTCCTATTACAGTGTCTATCACTTCTGGAAAGAAATTGCATTTAGATGACGTAGTGACGCTGTTGGTTGTATCAAGTTCTTGGTGGTTTAAATGTTTAATGTTCATTTAGGGTCAACGTCATCCTTAAAATATGTCGCTTTCTGCATGCCAGAACTGAGATGTTCCACCGAGCCAGAGGCATTGTTACTGGTAGCTATCTGATTACAGCTTCACTTCAAGTAAGTTATAATTCCGCGTATTAACATCGCATAAAACGATTTAAAGATCACACGTTAAAACCGTCTAAAAAGGAAAAAGTAAAGTCTTTATTACTATTATTATCGATTCTCCTGTCTTTGCTTCACCCCAACAAATCTGTTAACGCCAGGCTGTGACTTCGTTGGTGAGACAATCGCCGGGTTGTTGAGGTTACAATCTAGAAGTCGATACTGCTGTTTTTCCTTTATTTTTTAAATTCAGAAGATGGATAGTCACCAAGATAAACACCTGCGAAATAGCAGCGATGTTAGGGTTGTTTATCCGGAACATTTGTAGGACCTTATTCCAACTTCCTCTCTGATAATGCATTAGGCCTACATTTCGGTTCAGTCACTTATGTTTGCGTGTTTGTACCCAATGCGTGTAGTTTCTGTAGAGACAGGCTATAGGAAATGGATTGGTAAAGGTGGGAGACGCTATTTTCGTCTGATAAAATTCCTCTAGAGCTGTAAATGTTTTTCGCAAAATTTATATTACGACAAAAAAAATATTGCACTCTTTATATTGTTACAGTCAGCGTGACATTGCATGATCGAGATGATTTAACTCCCCTCCCCTTGATTGAACACACACAGAATTTTTAATTTTATCAATAAAGTTGCAATATCGCTCGTAAAGTTGCTGCTACCGTATTGTGTAACAGTGAAGCCAGTTCGGTGATTGATTATGCCGGTATGTCAATGAAATAAGAAGGTCGGTTCTTTTGTAACCCGAATCTGTGTTCTGGTAATGTCTCGTTACTCTTCCAAACTTTTACAACACGCTTATTCAATCGTCAAATACGTTGCAACATTTTCCCTTGGGAAGCCATCGGATATTGCAATAAACTATGGCTGCTCCGTACAGTTTCTCCAACATTTTAGCTTTAGAATTCACTTCAGATATTACACACGAATCACGCGCTCCAAATATGTTCGCCATTCTACTGCTTCTTCTGTAGCATAACCAAGATTTAAATATTTTGAGTCTAGTTTTCCTTCATATAGAGGCGAGTGATATTTGTGGAGGGAATGATCGAAACGTTTCTCTCGTAATGCGGATACATCTACAATTTTTCCGACCGCTTTAGGGGCACAGTCAGCGCACAAACTGTTAGGTTTATTATAGTATAAATTGTAATTTTGTGTGTAAAATTTTAACCGTACTTAATACCTGTAACCGTTATTGTTCCGTGAATTGTCGCCAAATTGGGAGGGTTGTTTTAAATTTGTACATTCTGTGCAATTTATATCAAAGTACACCGTGTATTACACCAACTAAATGCACGGTGTTGATTAATGCAGTATTACAGGAGCATCTTCAACATGTTTCGACACAAGTGTACCTTCCTCAGGGGGGAATACAGTGCCAGTTTGTAAAAACCAGTTGCCTCTGGAAAGGTGTCGGTTGAAAGGTTCGTCGGGCTGTTGCGGCTTCGTTGTTGAGGTTAATTAAATAAAAAATATACAAAAGTAAAAATTTTTAAAACTGGTTAAAATATGCTTAAAACATATCTTATGTCGTTAAATATGTTATATATGCAGTCAAAATGGTTTATTTTTTATTTAGCCGTGGCGTCTTCTATTCATGTGACGCTGCATGTTCTGTTCCGTTGCGTGCATTTCAATCCGAAGTGGACCGACATCGAAATTCTTGTCAGTTGCTTTAATAAACGTGCGAAACTGAGCTATATTACCAATATCAACCGAATTATAAAGTGCAACAAATAAATATAAACATATCTGTGAGAAAAAAGTTTATGTTTATTTGTCACATCGGTTGCGAACTTTTTTGTTGTCGTGTTTGGATAAACCAAACCAGCGGGATATATTGTATTTTTCTTCAAACTTTTGTCTTTACGACATTTAGCTACTGTTTCTTTACTGGGCTTGATTCATTCCGCTGCATAAGTAAATCATTTTGTATTGTTTGAAGTTAGTAGCGATATACCGTACGATTCTGCAGGCTTGGCTGTCAGTTCTTCAGAATTTCTTTGAAACAATTTTTTATACCTGCCGCTGATGACGTCTTACATTTCGTAATTCAATTTGCTCTATTTCTCCTGTATTTTTTCTTCCTATAATGCTGGTAACTGAACCTGTTATTGTCTGACAGCATATTATCACGGATCTCATATTTAGGTCCTATATATGAGCTTCTAATAAGGAGAAACTCTTCTTCCAGTTCTCCATTAACATCGTGTCCGTCGGTTTGTTCAGCAGCATTTTTTCCATTTATATTGTTGCTTCATTTTTTCGGTATGAACCAACATCCAGAAAGTTCTGGGTGTGGCTTGCAGCTATTCTAATACCTTGAGTCAGAAATTTTAAATCTTACTCTATTCCGCTTCCCACAACCAAAGTCTCGAGTCGATCCCAAAAAATGAAAACGTGAAAAGACACACTTAGAAACTTGAGCAACTGTACGTGTAGTTGCAAGCATTGCGGATTTACTAAACGTCTGTGATATAGAAAGTAGCCGTTTCTTTGTTTCCGATAACATTATAATCTATTCTACGAAAACCCTGCCGACAGAAAAAGTATTATGCATTTTGTGTGTGTGTGTGTGTGTGTGTTTTGAATACCAACAAACGTCCTCAGCAGTATGTATTACACACCTTCAAACTTATGATGTATTTTAATCACTCTATTGACATATAACATTTCTCTTCCATTGTTCATTGGAGGAGAAAAACGGAGTAAAGAGATTGATGATAAATCCAGTCAATATTGCTTCCCTTGGGGGATCCGTGAACATCCCCTAACTGTCTCGCTGCTGGCAGCTTTCCTAGCAATAGGGGGTAATAAGGGAGACACGGATTAAATGGAAAACAGGCATCCAACAGCGAGTTTTTAGGTGAAGAAAACTGTGGGAAATTGCCCCCATCCTTATGTGCATTGAATTCTGTTCTGACGCTTGTGTACGAGGGATTAGATAAGATTATAAAATACCAAACCAATAGATGACGTCATAACGGACCCTTCTCTTCCATCCCTCGTATTTCGCGCCTAAAAGATTAGTCTAGAAATGCAATCATTAATTCAGCAACGGTCTCTTTTACCACAGTTTTATCGCACAGCCCAAGGGGTGGATGCAAAGTGATTTTTCGTTTGACCTACCTCACACCGTATCATCTGTTAATAATTCGACAGCTGAGACAAGTGGGGCAGCAGCAGTAGTGTCTGCTGAGTCCGCCAGTCCGCCACGCTCTGCTTTATTATCAGCCTGCCTGCGTTGTCGTCACACATCGTTAGTTTCAATAGGCAAGCACGCTCATTAACACTACCAGAAAATTAAATGGCTCGGAATTCGCCTCTAAAAGACACACAGTTCTGCAAACAGACATCCTAAAAAGTAATTTGGTACATGAGGGCCTGTGACGCATTCATCATTTGAAAAAGAATACATTTACATACCTTCAAGGAGTTTTTGAACAGATCAAAAATAAGCTACAGTTAGGAACACCGCTGTTTGTAACTTAACGTAAGAGAATTATTAGACGACATTGAGAAATCTAAAATTATATCCAATGGAAATATTTTATAAGATACACGTTTTTGAAAGACATTGCCTAGGGAATATTAATTTTCGATATATTGGCTGTGATTTATTGTGTATCATAATGAAGATTTGAAACCACTTACGTAAATTTAAGCAGAGGGATGTAGCTACAAAACGAACTCGTTCAAACAAGCTTATATTGGTAATTCCTTATCGGTTTTTCGGCACAACGTGTTGGTGTAATCTTCAAGAGTCAAATCCAGTCTTGACCATTGAAGACGGGATCGATTGGTTGTCCCGAAATATCGGAAAGGAAATACCACTATACAGTGGTAATGTCCCAGAAGAGCTCAGATCTCATCTTCTGCGCGGAGGAAGCCGGAAATGAAATTCCTAGGAAAGAACAATTGGGGGGCGCTTTTGGACGTAAGAGAAATGAAGTGCTAACATAATGAACATCTAAATAACTTCTGCTTCTCATCAGTCTTTATAGTAGTGATCAAATCAGGAAGGGTCAGATGAGCTGTGCATGTAGCATGCATGGAACAAATTAGAAATGCGTACAAGGTTTTGGCGGCACTATCTGTGTTGTCCATTTGCGTAACCCAGTGAAAGGACAGCCTTACATTGCGTCTAAAAAAACGCTTTGTGTGGATTTGATTCTTGTAGCTCAGATTAGAACCCAGTAGCGAGTTTCTGTGAACAGAGATGTGAAAAATTAATTTTAATTGGCCAAAAAATTAATTTTTAAATTAGCGTTCATAAAGTTTGCTGTACAATATCCTTCAGAATTCACGAATGGCGGAGAAATTGTCGATGAGCTGAGCGACTATCGGCTTCTTATAAAGGACTGTACTCTAATAACTTAGTTAAAATTTACAGTAATTACCGCCGAAAAGTTCATATATTTGGAAACAGTACTAACAAATCAAAATTTCTTTCATGAAGAAATTAAGAGCAAATTGAAATCACGGATGCTTTCTGTCATCTTATGCAGATCGTTTGTCTTCCAGTTTGTTCTCCAAAAATATAAATATTAAGATATACAGAACTGTAATTTTGCCTGTTATTTTTATGATTGCGATACTTGGTCTCTAACATTAAGGGAGGAGCATACGCTGGGGATGTTCGATAATAGGATGCTGAGGAAGGTATTCGGGCCTAAGATGGACGAGGTAACAGGTTAGTGGAGAAGACTGAAAAGCGAGGGTTATCATCCCTACTCCTCACCAAATAAAATTCGGGTGATAAAAGCAAGACAAGTGCGATGGGCGGGGTATATAGCACGTATGGAAGACAGTACATGTGCATACAGGCGTTCGGTGGGGATACTTGATTGAAAGAGACCACTTGACCTAGACATAGACGGGAGATTAATATTAAACTGTATCTTTAAAGAATGGGATATGAAGGCATGGACTGGTTTGAGCTGGCTTAAATTAGGGACAGGTGGCGGGCCCTTGTGCCTGCATTAATTAACTTCCGGGTTGCATAAATTGATTAGCTGAGGAACTTTCAGCTTCTCACGAAGGACTCTGTTCCACGGATTTAATTATTTATATAGTTAGTAGCGTTGTCAATATATAGTTCAGTCTACAACAATTGAAGGGTAAATCTTGGTACAATTTTAGGTGAGGTAGAACATAAATTTCATTTGAATGTGCTGCTTGTAGGGTCATATAATGTTTGGATTGATTACCGCCAGACGAATGGAAATTTACTGAATTTCTTATTTTTCCATTTATTCTAGACAGTTTAGTTGTTTAGAAAAGTGATTCTCGTGCATTTGGCCGGTGGAGCTACCTTCTGTTACACGGGTTGAACATTCATTCGGTTAGTAGTCTGTCTTACGACAGGTCCAAAGCTTCTACCAAAACAAGCTCTCCACGTAGCGCGATCTAGAGCTTCCTCCTTCAAATGAGAGTATCCTCTCCTTTTCTCAAGGTCATCAAGTAGCTTCCTACGTCTTCTTCATCGTCTTCTTGTTACTTCTATCCCCCCTTTTATCTTTCCTTCAATATCCCGTTGTAGAAGGCAGTTTCCACGCAGAATGTGACCAATCCAGTTAGCCTTCCCTTAACTTATTTCATGCAGGATATTCCTCTGCTCTGACTCTAAGTAATACTTCTTCATTTCTCGCATGCTCGGTCCAAATTTTCTTTTCCATCCTTCTCCAGCACCACATTTCAAAACTTTCCATGTGTTTCTGATCTACTGTCCGAAGCGTCCAAGTTTCAGCGCCATATAAAGCTATGCTCCAAATGTAACATTTTACTAATTTCTTCCTGAATTTTAAGTCCAGTGTGCTAGTAAAAAGAGCTCTCTTCTTGTTGAATGCAGCTTTTGCCACAGCAATCCTACATTTAATTTCACACGTACATCGTCCATCATTTGTTAAAATGCTACCCAAATATTTAAAAGATTCCACATTCTCTAGCTGTTTTTGGTCTATCATAATTTTTACTGGGAATGGTTGTATTGAAATTCTCATTACTTTTACTTTTTCCACATTCATTTCCGTTCCATAGCATCTTTCAATTTCAATTAGTTTATCAATCATGTCTTGTAGCACCCTTTTCTTCCTCAGCCAGTAACACAAGGTTATCTGCATATTTCATAGTGTGACTAATTTACCCTCCTATTTTGAAGTCTCCAAGCCCTTCTAGAGGTTCCTTGGTAAGGCATTCGCTGTACAAGTTGAACAGAATTGGTGACAAACAGCATCCGTAGGTTCAACATACAAAGATGAAATAGAGGAAAATTGTTTTCCCTGCTCCTTCCTGGATTACATTATATGAAAGTCAACTGAAGTTTGGAATTACGATTTTTACAAAGTTAGTTTATTTCAGAAAATGCTCTTGTTAGAGGGGGTGAAGCTGCTGGTCCGTATGTTTTCTCGTTCTATCGCAGTGTAGGCCGTGACCAAACTGCCCCATATTCTGCACCTCTGTTCTCCATTATTGCTTCTACTGCTGCAAACGCAGTGGCGGATTTACGGAGTAGCTCCGTAGTCTGTGGATATAATATCACGTTCTGCACACATTGACTTCTTTTTTATGGATGGTGCGTGATCCTTGGAAGTCATTTGTGCGGAAAAGTTTTATTACGAAAACGAATTTTCTGCGTTGTAAATTCAGTGCAGCAAGGTTTGCTTCGACCCCACAAATATGCGAGCGAGTCCACTTTGTTTTTATTGCTGATTGTGAAAAATGAAAAGGATGACCTAGGATCACTTTCAATGCTAAAGTAGGCAAAATATTTTTCGTGAAAACTGGTTTATTGGCTCAAGATATTAAGAAGGTGCCACACGGACAGGAATACAAACACAAACATGCAAACAGCATGCTGATATTTTGAGCCCACATTCGTTTCTTCAGAAAGTAAAGGAAATTAAAGGAAAGTAAATAGATATACTTCATACTGCGCCTACACTTTGACATCTATTGACGTGTAACACTTCTGCTTTATTTATGTCTATCCTGTTCCTATTGTTGTAGGTTATGTTTATGGTCTTTGTACTGTCCTACACCATACACTCGCAGGAAACTTAAAGGTTACAAGATAGTTACAGTTATATATATGTATATATAAAACATATATACATATATATATATATTTGTGTGTGTGTGTGTGTGTTTTCTGTTTTGTGAAGAGCAGCGTTTAATTTAACTCTCCAAAACACATCATGTTTCATATGCACCACCAGACCCCACATTCATAAACTGACATTCTGCACACACACTGTGTTTTTACGAATGTGTTTCCCACAATTTTCATAAAAAAGTGAGATCCTTTCCCGCAGAGAATTAAGTGATTCCCTTTTGTAAAGGATGAATTTGTTCACTGCATTCACGAACTGAATCTTCAATCATATTTCAGGTTAAATTTAGCCCTAAAGTTGTTAAACGTGCGGTGGGTATCGGAACCATTCAAACTGTGAAGTATACATATAGAAAGCTCAGGCCTGCTTAACGCTAACCCCTGGGGAATTGATAGTTGAGTTTGCATTGTAGTGAAATGCATTAAAAATGGAATATTGATATTTCAGATTTGGAAGGCGGAATTTATGTAATTGAATGTGCTTAAATTAAGTAATGCGAATAATGCAGAAAGCAGATAAATTGGTAAAAAAAAGTCGCAGTTAAATATCGTAAACAACAGTAAGGCTTTAAGGTTGTTCAGTCTGTAAACTTTACATCGTAAGCACAGTTACTATAGTTGAAGAATAAAAGACCAGCTTGATGTCACTAGCTCTTTTATTTCACTTCTTATGTGCTCAACATGTTTCGGACATTAATATATCTATCATCAGGAGCTTGCGACTGTGCTGTTGAATTACCACATCGGTTGTTTTGTTCTCGGTTCGTTGTGTGTTGGAGATTCGGTGCGGCTGGGTTTGAGTGGTGTCCGTGTTGCAGGCTGAAGCACAAGTTGTGCTTCAGCCTGTAACACCGAATCTCCAACCGAATCTCCCAACACACAACGAACCGAGAACACAACAACCGATGTGGTAATTCAACAGCAAAGTCGCAAGCTCCTGATGATAGATATATTAATGTCCGAAACATGTTGAGCACATAAGAAGTGAAATAAAAGAGCTAGTGACATCAAGCTGGTCTTTTATTCTTCAACTATTACAATGATGCACGGTACAATGAACATACTATAGTTCCGTAAATTGATTATGTAGACGAGAGGAAAAATTGCGTTGGCACAATTATAGTAATGTAATAGTAGTGTGTGACCGCCTCTGTGGTCTAGTGGTCAGAGTTTCTGGCTACAGATACAGAGGTCCCGGGTTCGATCCCCGGCGCTACCAGATTTTCTGAGTAGTAGTGGGTCTGGAACGGGGTCCACT
>Ga0131853_10012184_pt1 | contig 15747 bp, 10 predicted proteins | sample TergutLab28metaG_FD_92764 | JGI IMG/M metagenome (GOLD analysis project Ga0131853, IMG submission 92764) | Labiotermes labralis P1 segment gut microbial communities from Petit-Saut dam, French Guiana - Lab288 P1 (version 2) (version 2) | ecosystem: Host-associated > Arthropoda: Insects >...
AAAATATTTATTTTCCCCCCCATTTCCCCCCCCCAAAGACTCTGACTACCAGGGCGGCCGCCCCACCCCCCCCCCCCCAGCTATACCCCCCTGATTGAATGCATATGTCTCCAAATAGTTCGGTCAGTTGCCATGAAACATGTGGATATGAAGACTGCACCGAGTACAGGCTGCAGTTTTTATAACATGGTTAACAGGAACTGCAACTGCCCCCCTCTCCCCCCCCCCAAAAAAATGCATAAAAACTTGCACGAAGGGTGAAACCACTTGGAAGACCCAAGCGCAGATGAAAAAGTAATATGAGGGTAGTAATGGAATGGTTCAGGATATGGTCCAGTGGTGGGCTTTTGCGAATGTGGCAACGAACGTTCGGGTTTAATGATGAGGGTACTCGTGAAACTTTTTTTCCTGCTCCCATCTGGCAGAGTCTGCCTACATGAGTCCAACCTTTTGTTTTCTTACATCAATTTAAAGAAACTGCATGAGTAACCGGATGGGGGTACTATTTACGAAGTCTGGGCTTCCAAGGAGACACTTTTGAAACAAAAGAAATTTGTTGATGAGTTTCATCTGTGTAGAATATCCATGCAGCTTTCTGAGAGTTGTTGACAGAGGCGGAAAGGTGTTGAAAGAACACGGAATACAGATAGGGTACGTCTAGGGTCAGAAACATGACAGCTGATGACACTTCCCCTCTGTCTATTGTTTGCCAGCTTTCATCCTTTGAAAAATAAAACATACACACCCTGAACCTCAAAACCAAAACACCGTCCCCCATAACAGTTCCTATCTTCCCTTCAAATCCTCATAATGGGGAAGGTAAAGGTCAAGGTGTGCCTGTGCAGGTCATGAAGGCGAACTGGGGAGGTATAGTTCTATGCATTTTAACCTCGGCACTAGATTGACGTGTCTGCTTCATGCTTCTGCTGGGTTTACCCTCGTAGAGAGAACCCCCGCTTCCCATTGAATGGGAGACTGGGTCGGTCCTGGAGGCCATCTGGGCCATTTGCATTATCCCTGTCCAGAATCAAACCTCGATTCCTCGGTTATGCAGCCCGTAGCCTAGTCACTATACCAAATATGCCATCCCGAAGATAAGAAGCTCCACGTAGAGAAACGCGCTATAGCTAATCAGTGACTTCCAGTCACTTGAATGGAATCTAAGGTTTCTTTGCCTTTTTCACAACAGTTCGCTGCTAGATCCCAACATAAGCCAGCTACATCCACTCCAAATGCTAACATCCAACTTCTATGTGATCAATTGTATTGTAAGCAGTCTCTTTCCTCTAAGCTTGCCGACTAAACTGCGTAGGCCTCTACCACTTTCTTCTTAGTTCTGACGCCGTATTGTCTGGTAAGCTGATTTCCGGTAATATACTGACTAAATATTCACTTCCCATCACAGTCTTCGGTACCACAACCGGTCCGCACCCTGAACAGAACAGAAAAATCGGGCTTCTCGCTCGTTCAGCTTGTAGCCTCTTCATTATACCGAGTTAAATTACAAGTGTTACTACTACTACTACTACTACTACTACTCAGGGCAGGCCCGAGACAGGTGGGCGTCCTGGACGGCCTAACAATTTGGATCCCCGGGCAGGGTAATAATTTTGCGCCCCTTAAAACCAATATTCGTTAAACTTTTTAAGCCTTGGACAGGGCTGGCGAAAGTTTTTGAGGGCGCGTACCCAGACTGCGGGTAATTTTCGAAGAAATTCTTTTGTGTGTAGGAACCGAGTTCACTAGCACCGTATTTCCGATGATGCCAGTAACGTCTAGGCGCTTTGTATAGGTTGACGCCCAGGTCAGTACCAGCCTCGTCTGCCCCTTAGTCCGGCGCTGATACTACTACTACTACTACTACTACTACAACTACTAACACTACTACTACTACCACCACCTACTAACTACTACTACTACTACTACTTACTACTACTAACTACTACTACTACTGAAATTACTACTAATACTAACTAGTAATACTAATACTACTACCTTCACTACTTCCGCTAAAACTACACTTGTAGTTTTTAAGGCCTGTTTCTAAAGCGGCTTTATTGCTTTAGTCAATCATTTTTTAACGGGGCTGAATTTCTACAAGCATCACTCCGTTTTTGGACTTTGTCCATCGCTTCGCGTTTGAAAAACGGCGTTTCGGAAAATATATCCATTCCCATCCATAGACGAAATGGTGCGAAGACACTGACCCACCTGGGACCAACAGGTTAGCCGTTCTTAGTCCCAGAACAACCTACGTGTCTCATCAACAATCCCTTCTGCCAGACCCAACTGAAAGGTCAACTGCCCATCCATCTTTCCAGAATAACAAGAACAGATAAACTTCCCGAAACGTCCTTTTAAAAAAATACGATGTACATAGCCCAAAGACCGAGTTATCGACATCACAAGTGTAATATACATACAATTGCCAGAGATTATAACAATTTAATTGCATTGGTGTCAGTAAGCCTATATTTCTGTCCTCATCGTGTGTTATGTTTTATTCCACAGCACATTTGGTGTTTTGTGTTCATGCTCGTAAATAGGGCGCTACGTTACAGCAACCTATGTTCGATATCAACATGACCTAATTCAACATTATAAGGTTTTGACGATAGCGTACAAAATACAGATACAGTTTTCTTCTTGTGGACTTTGTCCATCGTGTAACAGATATATTAAAACACTAAACCACTATGTTTCGGAAACTGACTCTGCTTCCGTCTTCAATTTAGGTACAGTCGGGTATGCTACAACGAACGAATGCTAAAACGAACAGTTTTTATCAATAAAATTAGGATGCTACAATGAACACAGATGCCACAACGAACGCGGAGGAGTACTATCGGCCGACGTAGCACACGCGTGCGCGTGACGTGTCGGGCCTTCCCGCTTTGATTAGAGCGTCAGTCATCACAGATTATTCAGTCATCACCTTTGCTATCGTTTGTAAGGTTCAATTATCAGTTTAGTTCAGTTACCTGCTTATTTGTACAATTATAAAAGCTAAATAAATAAATTTTATATTATTTTTACACTTATATTTTTTATTTTGTATTATATTTGTCCTGTTTAAACGGTTGTGTTGGATGGTAACTTTGCTCTAGGCTGTGGGCCTGGAACGGATTACCTCTAAATACATACATTTTAATGTATACTAGAACGAATAGATGCTATAACGAACGAGGTTCTAGAGCCAATTACGTTCGTTCTAGCATACTCCACTGTGCTTCTTGCCTGATGATGGAAGCAGAGCCGGCTTCCGAAACGTATTGGTTTAGTGTTTTAATATATCTGTTACACGACGGACAAAGTTCAAAGCAAGAAGACTGTATCTCTACAACATGTTCTGCATCAGTGATGAACAACCCGCAGCCCACCAGACTTACATTTGCCAACCGCTACAGTTTTGGAACACATTTAACTCAACGGTACGATCCCCCCCCTCCAAACTTTCATCAGAATGGCCAACTTTCTTTTAGTAATCTGGCGAAATTACCACGCCAAGTTACACGTGGTAAACAATATCTAAGGTGAACCGGGAATTCGTGCGTATTGCATTAGCAGATACCGTGCGTTGGAGACTTTACAGCGGGTGGTGTGAGAAAAATACAGTTTGGTAAGCTCCTGGTATCCTCCTTACTTCTTCAGTGCGAGTGTATTTCAGTCATAATTTTATGCAATGGGATTCTGTGTATTTGTCGAAAAATATCGGTGACAAAGGACCAGGGCAAGTTTCTCATGGACGTTTCTCCAATCCTGAAGTCCTAAACACTGAATTATAATTAATTGCCATATTAGGATTCCTCCGCGGTGTAAATTAGGTCTGTGCTCTCTCGGGATTTTAAGCAGTGTAGGATGGCAGTTTATTACCGACGTTTCGGGACAACCTATCGGTTCCATCTTCAAGGGTCAATGAGAAATTCTATCCTCTATTCCAGGCTCATCTATAAATATCAGTTTTTTTTATTTATGCTGTTGAAGAGGCAGTGATAAGTTCCACTCGCTGCGGCCTGATTTTTTCTCGCAACCCCTCAACATTATGATTTCAAATACTGAACACAGAATTGCATCAAGGAACTGCTTGACTTTTGGAGATGGGACCGATAGGGCGTCCCGAAATGTCGGTAAGAATTACCATTCTATACTGCGTAAAATACCAAATGAGAGCAGATATCAATTGCTATAATAATTTTACCAATCCACTTGCAAAACCTAGGCGCAGATGGGAGGATAATATTAAAACTGATCTTAAAGAAATGGGATGGGAAGCATGGAGTGGATAAGTCTGACTCAGGATAGGGGCAGGTGGCGGGCTCATGTGTATGTGGTGATGAACATTCGGGTTCGATAAAATGCGGGGAATTTCTTGACTAGCCGGAGACCTGTTAGTTTATCAAGAAGGAGTAGCTTTCATGAAGTTATTAATTTTACTGATAATTCCGATATGAATAGTAATTTTAGTCCCTTACTCGCCTGATAGAAAATAATTTCCCCTGAAAAAAAAACCAGGACTTTTACTGTCAACAACTGGTTTGAGGCCATCGCATGGTTTGCAGATTTTCAAGCGGTCAATCTGCAAGAGGGCTGCTCCGCACTGATGTGCGGCTCTAATAAGACGACACGCTCAGAGGTGAGAAAGCTTCTCTAGGCACGTAGTCCGCCGTGGTGCTGTGTCAGATTTATGCCCACCATCAGCTCAACTGTATCTGACCAATGTGGCGCTGTTTAAACAAACAAACAAACCCCCAAATGAAAGGGATCCTCTGTGTGAAGTTTCATTCTCAAGTGTGGTCATTAAACAGTGGAAAGTCAAACACTGGTTGAAATGGGGAGGGGAGTCTCTACGTTGATTTATTGCTGTCTGCCTCAATGCCTTAAGACTGAACGTTGAACTAACAACTGACACAGCAACATACAGTTTTTGATGTTTTCAAGTTGCCTGTTTAACGACCATTTCTGTGACCGACTTCACAAGCATATGGCCCACAGAACACGAAGCAAGCAATTACCTCCTAAATCCAAACTTATGTTTGTTATTCTTCAGCGCATTTTAAATGTTTTAAAAACATACCTGCGCCCATCTTTTCTAAGAAATCCAATGAATTTTACCCCTAAGACTTTGTGGGAGATCTCATCCTACCGCTATAACCAAAAAGTAATTTCTCTGCCTGCAATAACAAAATGCCTGTCACAGAGCGGATAGATGAGACATGGGCAGGCAGATCCTAAACATATAAAGACTATCGTCATAAAAAGCTCTCCTCGCCTTGCTGACTTCACTATGTCTGTATTTGTATATCACACATGTGTGACTATATTCTTGCCGCCTACCTCTTTGCTAGGAGTCAAAGCTAACCGCTATGTGGATGTATAAAGTCATAAAAACCTCCTCCGTGTGGAAAATGACACAAACCGTAACGTTTGCTTCTTTTCGAGGACACGACAGTACCTAAGCCTTCGAAATACATGCGGTTCTGCTGTTGGTTGCCTGCGTAATGTGTTTTCATTCGACCATTTTAATGTTCCCACGAAAACCACAAGCAAGCACACTGTTTCCGGAATGTTCTCTTTTGTTTATTTACGTAAAAACCCACAAGAGAATGGTGCCTAGAAACTCACAAAGTTGAAACACAACAATACGGCGTCATTCTGTCCGTCCATGGACGCTGCGCGGGCACGGCGACTATAAAAGGGGTGCTTGGATGGTTGGGCGCGAAATATTCACGTGGCGATAAAAGTAGCGCTAATGTTCTGGACTTTTATTTACAAGGGTCCCCATTCATATCTCGCCCGTGAAACTGGCCATCATGAGGCTTTTGGTGCTTTTCCTCAGTCCCTCCAGAACAGTACCAGGCTAATACCTCAACCAGACCACAACCGCTTCCTTCCAAAAGTTGTACGATTCAACATTGATCAATCAGCCAACGATCTGAACGCCGTATAGCTGAATACATTCACAGAATCATGAAACAAACTACACAATATTTCTATACTCCATATGCCGATAACCCCCCCCCCCCGGGCATTATATATATATATATATATATATATATATATATTTGTGTGTGTGTTTGCGGTTTGGGAAATCTGTAGTTTGTTGCTGACTGGTCTTCCATTTTACGCTGCATACAGCAAGCAAATGCCGTGATACCCGGCGATGGATGATCCGGGAAGTTCTATTGATCGGAAACTGACAGAGAGGCTCGTTATATTTCACTGTTCCCTCAACCGGCAGCACACGGCACCGGTTCCCATTGTTTTGGCCATTAATTATTGGTGTCTTGTTGACTTTTTCAGATTACATGAGATTACCCCACGTTAGGTAAGACATGATGAAAAGGGAACACAAACTGCGATAGGTACAACAGCACAGGACATAAAGCGACAAAATAAACTTTCAGGTCTGTCCATGGGGTCGCCAGGTACACTAAGGAACACATAAGGTATGACGTTCTGATATCCGGAAAACTAAGAAATCAGGCAACGATTTGGTCCCGGAAGCTTTTACTGTGCATACCGACGATGCATCTTAAACTGCTTCTGTAGGCTTTTAATTATGTACTTCGACGGGCCGGGGATCGAATTCCGGTGGGGGCGAGATTTTCCGCACCCGCCCAGACCGGCCCTGGGGCCCACCCAGCCTCCTACACAATGCGTACCGGGTCTTTCCCGGGGGTAAAGTTGACCACCCACTTCCATCTAGCGCCGAGGTTAAAGAATGAGTAGGGCTATACCTCTACTCCCCCTCTGGGCCTTCGTGGCCTATTCTAGGGTGAACTTTACCTTTATTTTTACTTCCGAATTCTTCATATCTTTTGTGATCCCAAAATATGGGGAATCTCATTCCTCGAGTTGGCGTTGTTTCTCGCCTCGTTTTTGCAGTTTGTATTTATTTTTATACTCTCGTCTATGTGCTTATCATTTTACTCGTGTGCTTATTTTCTTATTTCCAAAGCCTTGGCTAGTGCACACAAACACACACCAGTGTTGTATGATAAACTTCGCGGTACAGCTGTACGTGTTCCCGTGTCTACAGAATGTTGAGAAGTGTTGTGGGAGGGAACGTTGCAGAAAAAGGCAACACACTCGCTCAGTACCGGTGGCATGGTAACATTTCTTGGGACGGCAATTTATCCAAATTTTGCATTTCGTGTTTCGGACTCTAACACAATTTGCCAGCTGTGAACACGGGACCTGACCCGTGTGTACCTTAAAATGCAGCGAATTTCTTCAGCAGCTGAGCTAATCTCAGCTTCTAAAGCCCTCTGCTGCATGATGCTTAAAGAGCTATCACCAGTATTTTAAATTTAACTCACCGAGGAAGACAGCTCAAGCATTCGATAGGTGCCAGGTTCGGATCTCGGACGGCAGACCGACTCTCCTGACCGAGGGTTCTTGTGGTTTTCCTCAGCCACTCCTGGCGAATGCCTGAAAGAGGACATTACTGTTTCCTCCCATGTTATTTCCAACTTATCGCTCCTTAGACCTAACCATACTGCCATTCTCTACTGCACAGCTACAGATATAAGGTAAAGCAGTCCCGTTACAGACCTGGAGTGGCCCGCAGAGTTCCAGGAAGTTAAGGTTCCCAGATTACATGACAACGGCACAGGATGGTGGTAAGGTTGTCAGCCTTACGCACCGGCCGCCTTTACCCCTACGAAATGCTCCTGGTACTCATTTCTGTTGTAGGCTGAGTTGACCCCAGGGCCATAGTGCGAACGGAAGGAGTATGTCAATGAAAAATTCCAATGACACCATCTGGAATCGAACCAGCGACCTTCCGATTGTAGCACAGCACCTTACCCAATGTGCTACCGCACAGCTACAGATAAAGTCGTTAAATAAACTATATATATATATATATAATGCTTAAATTCAATTCCACTCTTTTTTACATAATATAATATATGCATATATTATGTATAATATATGCAGCCACACCACCACCGTATTAACCACACATCGATGTATTTTAATGGACTACTTTAACAACTGTAACTTTAGTAAGCACAAATTAATGCGCTCCCTGATGATGGTGTAACTGTACCACCGAAGCATGTCGGAGCTGTTTTAGTGTAAATTTTAATAATGTTTTAAGAAAAATCACTAGTGCATCAGTTGGTGAATAAATAAGACGTTGAATAATTGCACTCGTTGAAGTGTAGTCGGCATAGTGACTAGGCTACTGGCTGGACGACTAAGGAATAGTTTTTCGGTTACCGGCAGAGTCAGAGGACCTCTTTCTTCTTCGAAGCGCTTGAAATTAGGCCAAAATCACACAATCTTTCCTATCCATTAATCATCCCGTGGCACTATAATCTGCTCTACTGAAAGCAAAGAAAGATTGTCATTATAAAACGAAAGTCAGGAACAGACAATACAGGAAACTAGTAATCGATGTAACTTCGGTTCTCTTAATGCCTATACACACTACTTTCTGCCTTTTACCTTGTTTACACGGTGGAAGTTTTCATCCCTTCATGAAGCCGAATGACTAATGAGTATCGCAGCCACCTCCCCCTTCTACCAACAAACAGATCTGTCCTTGAGGTGGCACTCTCACGATTATCATCGCATCGACTCTTCTCTTTTCGCCCACAGTTTCACAATGCCTGAAGAACGGAAAATTACTTTGAACTGCAAAATTTCATCAATCAAACAACAGCATATCTCATCCAGCATGAACACACAAACGTAACCGATTCTTCAGTACCAATGACGTTTCCTATCTAGTCAATTTCCATAACTCGCACCATCATGATTCCAACCAGGCCAGTTCTTCAAATAGATCACTATCCCGCCATTTTACCGTTCATATGCATCTTACCATATTCAGGCTGTCTTACGCATTATCCGTACTCGAATGAATTCAGAAGTAAACAAGGCCCAAACAGCAAGAATTTTTTTTTTTCCTTTTCGTTTCATTCCGTGTACATTTATTGGTTGGTAGTAAATCCTAAGTAAATACTGAATACACTTTAGTATATGAAAGAGAAACGTACTGTCATTGGAACTCCGAACATCTGTCCCAAATCATGTGACTTTCGTGAACTTGGCAATGTTGAAACAAACAAACCAACCAACCAACCAACCACCCACCACCACCACTTGTATAATTTCACGAAACCGACTCTTTCTTGAGAAACTAACAGGTCTCCAGGCAGTCAAGAAATTCCCCGAATTTTGTGGAACCCGAAGGTTCATCACAGCGTTCACAAGAGCCCGCCACGTGCATCTATTCTGAGACAGTTCATAAATGATTCTACAATTGCCTCAGAAACTTTTTAAGCGCGTTTGCAAAATTGCGGAATGCGACTTTTAGCTTTGTTCATGTCTGTCTATCCGCCCGTCCGCATGGAACAACTCGGCTGCCACTGGACGGATTTTCAGTAAATTTGATATTGGAGTATTTTTCGAAAAGCTGTCGAGAAAATTCAAGTTTCATTAAAATCGGACACGAATAACGGGTACTTTACATGAATTGCAATATAAATTTTGATCATATCTCGCTCAGTTCTCCTTAAAATGAGAAATGTTTCAGACAAAAGTTGTAGGGAAAATCAAAACACACATTTTATGTTATATAACTTTGTTCTAAAATCGTGTCGTTTATGAGATAATGTGGAAAAATATTGCACAGCCTGACACACCACAGATAGCAACGCGCATTGCATGCTGGATACCTAAGTCTACAAACATACACTCAGAATATGTAGTAATTATTGCTTCTCCACTGCAACAAGTCGCACGAACACGCCTCAATATTAAATTATATATACAATGCGTATCTTGTTAGGAATATGTGATACTGTTATGAATTAAAAAACAAGACCTATTCATTAAAGTAGCTTAGAGCCCCAAAAATATAAACAAAAGTTATGAGAGTCAAAATTGGTGCACTGTTTAAATTGTACTCGGTGAGTACAACTTGGCTCTTTGCTATATGGTTTGCAGCGCACATAATTTGGATCAAGGTCAGTTCCAGTGGCAGACTTTAGCATCAGCACAGCTGAATGTTGTAGTCCATAATTCCTCTACATTTACATAGATATCACTGTCCTTTGCAAGGAATGGCATCATCATTAGGAAAACACATATTTACATGCAAGTGGTACTGTAGTAAAATAAGTTGTTACTGGTATGCTGCAGTCTGACATAAAGTGTTAAAAGAAATTAATTCCACATAGCAGAGAAGCCAATAGTTCCTCACAGAGCACAGAAATCACCCAACTACCCATACTTTATGGAAGCAGCAGTTTCACTACCCTGCTTGTAATAGCCCACCACATGTCCCTATCCTCAGCCAGATTAATCCAGTCTATTTGTTCTCCCATCCAATTTCTTTAAGGTCCTTTTCAATATTATCCTCCCACATAAGCCTAGGCTTCCAGGTGGTCTCTTTCCTTCAGTTTCTTCACCAAAAACCCTGTAAGCATGTCTCTTCTGCCACATATATGCCACATGTGAGGCCTATCTCATCCACCTTGATTTGATCAGCCTACTAACATTTGCAAGGAGTACAAGCCATGATGCTCCACATTGTGCATTTTTTTCCTGTCTCCAGTTACTTCCTCCATGTAAGAAAGAATACCTTCCACAGCACACTATTCTCAAACACCCTCAACCTATGTTCTTCCTTTAAAATGAGGCTCCAAGTTTCTCACCCATAAACAACAATGGGAAAAATACTGTTCCTCTGTAGCTTAAATGATTTAGTATTTACAGAGTAAACAGGAAGGCAAAAGATTCTAGGCAGACAGGTAGCAGGCATTCCCCAAACTTGATCTGCTCTTAATTTCTCCATGAATGCAGCTTGGATTTTTAATGGCATTAAATAAATAAATATAAAAGCAGTTAATAATATGTTTATTTCTTAACAACCATAACTCTTTGACTATAATTTAATTTTTAAAATTTTATAATGGCAAAACAAGGAAAACAGTTTCAACATAAGCAAAAGCTGATTTCAGCAAAAACAAAGATTGTGCTAAATTCCTGTAACATTACTGTTTTTGCAGGTATCCTGACATTTTGAAAACCTTTTTGATACTTTGCATACACAGTGCTGGGAAAATCAACAGGGACATTTCTTGTTCTTCTACCGTTCTAGTGGACATGGGGTACATGACTTCCCATCAGACAGTAGTTGCCTCTGCTTTATTGCTGTCAAGTACCTCAAAAAAGATTCCCCAATTCTCTGGGAACAAACTTCATTTATCTCCACATATATGTACTTCTACACATCAGAAGTACACACACATAATGTCTGATTGGGTTAGTCACTGGCTCTTCACTGTGAAGGCCTGGGTTCAATCCCAGCCTGCCCCACGAGGAAAAAAGTTGCACTGTGACAAATTTTTCTCCAAGTATTTCTGTTTATGCCTAGTCAGTATGAGTCCACAAGTGCTCTGTACTCACATTTCGTTCACCTACCAACACTATATGATCTTTCTATCATTAAACAAATAAAAACACACCCAAAAAAACATGACGCAGAACTCAATTTCCTTCCACTTTCAGTTCCCTTGAAAAAACAAATTAAATACTACGTCTAAATACTGAATAATACTGCAAGAATATAAATTACATAAGTTAAAAAATTATTGGTCACCACCATTCAAATTCTCTTGGGTCAACAAATAAACACAAACAAAGAAATTATTGTACAATGAGTTGTGGGAAACTGCAGGTGAACCTTGGAACTTCAACTGGGGTGGAGGAGGACAAATCTTGAGCTTTAATTCAAATGGAGGCAAGTCACCAAAATGAGTTAAGACAGTGCAGTTTCTTACACCTCACCAAACCAATCAGCTAAAACAGACTCTCTCCCCTATCCTAGAGATCAGTCTTTAAAAAGGCACTAAGAGTTATTCACTGGCTCACTTCAATGGGAAAGCATACCATCAACCTACAAATCAACATGTCAGTGACTGTACATAACTCATCCCCATCTCTATGTAAAAAATGATATGGCATTCGTGTGTGTGTGTGTGTGTGTGTGTGTGTGTTTAGAAATTCTAAATAAAGTTTTGCTGAGCATTCGATTTGTTTGGAACAGCAGGCACACTCAACCAATAGGGCTCCAACAAGCACTGCTGTTCACAGCAGACTTCTTAGAAAATGAAGTGTTCTGTTCTTGGCTTTTTACGTTGTGTGATAATGCCTTCTGGCTACTTAGGTTATAAAAGGTAAAGTTCACCCTATAACCTGCCATGAAAGCACACAGGGGGAGTAAAGGTATGGTTCTACTCTTTCTTTAACCTTGGCACTAGATGGAGGTGGGTGGCTAATTTCACGACCTGGCCACTTTATCCCCAGAAATGACCCAGTACCTACTGCACAAAAGGATGGGTGGGTCCCAGGGCCAGTCTGGATGGGTGTGGCAAATCTCACCCCCACAAGGATTCGATCCCCAGACCACCCATCCCATAGCAAGTTGCTATACCAACTACACTATCCCAACCCACACTATCTAGGTTACACAGCATCAGATTGGAGGACTATAAATGAAATGGAAGTATGGGAAATGAAGCAGTCATATTACACTATTTTCCTAGATGATGTGAAGAAGCATAAGTCAGCATAACTGGTATGATGCCCAAGAATCAAACCTGGAACTCCCCACTTACAATGGAGCATAATTAATCAATAAAACATAATCTTTGGTTATGAAATAAAAATACCAGAAAAATATGAGGTTAAATGTAACACCTTGTACTAGTTACTATGAAAAGTCTAATATTATATCTAGTTGCTTCACTTGCATCATCAAAATGTGTCCGTCCAAACATCCAAAAAATATGCAATATGAGTGTGTTTACAAAACAATACATTTCATTGCATGCTGTCATATTTTGTTCAGAGATACAATATCTAATTTGTATCACAATGACAGATGCATCTTGCACCTGTTGCTAGCTGCAAAGCCAAAGACATGCGAAGAGTAAGTCATAAATTTGACAGAAATTATGTCAACATCAACATCTTTGACAAGACCCAATCCATAATCAATGTAATATAAATGATCATACAAGTGAAAATTAGTATTATGAAATTATAACTACATATTCATATTATCAGTTGATCTAAAAATGCATAAAATTTGGAATGACTTTGATTCTTTCTGCAATAAATATACAAAACCTAGTTCAACACATTCATGTCTCTTTTTCACATTCAGTTTGCACACAACAAGTACAAAATCTGTCACAAACAAATCAGGAATAAATTTTGTCAGTCAAGGACCCTATGTAATTTAGCATTCTACATATCACATGGACATATCAACTACATGTATGTACTCTTGGTGGACTAATGTCAATTTCATTAACCTTCTGTGCTGAAAATAGAACAATGTTGTAAAGCTAAATGTCCCCCACAGCATAAAAGACATTTCAGATATGACACAATTAGGATATATTCTACAGCAAAAAGTTAAATACTGTATTTATCTAAACACAGTGTTTCCTGCATGAAGGTTTTCCAAGAAACGAACGGAAAATAACTTCTTAAATAGGTAAACTTCCCATAACAGGAAACGGGAAAATTAGGTTTAATCTTGGGGTCCAATTACTTCGTAACTTCTCAAATAAAAAGGTAACAAATGTATATTATCAGAATAACTTGGATATACAGAGGCAACCCCAGTGCCCTTGTCTAAATTAGTGCTAAGGAAACATTTTCAAGACAAAAGTGAACATGGACCACCTAAATATATGTATACAGTCATTCACTGTTGGCACAGTGCACTTTCTTCATTTACTTCAACTAGTGTCTTTAGGCCCTTTACACCACAGTACATTACCATCTAATGCACAAAATCTTCAACAACATCTCTAAAGTCCAAATCTTGTAATATCTCCCTGTACACTTCAGTTAACCCAAAAGAAAACCCTCTAACCCTGGACCCTTGCCAGATGGACAACCCATTTAATCTACTATGGTCACACTTTTTGTTGTTATTCACAAATGTACATATGTTACAGAATATTATTACCATTATTCAGGTGTGTTATCATACTTCCTTGAAGAACCCATTATCTGTTTTTTATTATTTCTGTTGATTGAAGTGATTTCCACACATAACCTCAAATTTTCATCAAATTTTAATATTTTGCTAATTTACACACAATACTTCATACACAATTTGTCGGTATATTCACCATCTATCTGCATACCAAATTTAATATTTACAGACATTATCAATAATTACAAAACATTAAGAATGCAGGTTTTTTTTCCCTTAATTATGTACCACATAAACTGCATTAAGTAGAAATTGAAAACTACATAGAAACTTGACGTAACAACATGAATATTGTGTCACTTGATTATTATGCCATACCACAACAAATGTGTAAGTAAGTAATTATTTCTTTGGCATCTTCTGTCAAATTTTTTTCAAAATTGGCATAACCTTCAAAAAAAAATTATTTTTTTATGAAGCATGTGTTTTGATTTCCACAACAATTTTTATCTGAAACTTTCCTCAGCCCAAAACATCAGAAAGACATAAAAAATGTACATATATCTTCATGTAATGTGCTAGTCATTTTTATCCAATGTTAAGCAAATTTGGACTCTTAATTCTCTTGCTAGATGAATTTCATGAAAATTCATCCAACAAGAGCTGAAATGTTCCAGGTGGCGAGAGACGCACAATGATGTTAGCAGTCACTTTCTGCAACAGTGCAAACATGTTTAAAAACCATGGAACCAAAAAAAAAAAACAATAACTGCCAGGTTGCTCACAAGCAACAAAGTGGGCCACCATAAATTATCCGCTATGGTACAGTTCAACCATGAGGAAATTAATGATGGTCATAACACCTTTTAACCTTAAAGAGATTTTCTGGCCTAGAATGGACTTCTAAACTGCTACCAACAAAACACACAGCAATCAGCATATGGTATGCTATGTCACTTACCAATAAATTTTAAAGACCAACATATGGTCTTGTAGGATGATAAAGATCAAACACATTACAAGGGAAATTTTTCTATATAAATTCTAAGAAAATGAGCTTCTAAATGGGAAAAAATTTTACACAAGAACTAAATTATGCAGGAAAATTTAATATTATTCTCATGGGAGTTGTTGTGGGACTTCAAAAGTCTAACTTCTAACCTGGGAACTTTGTATCCAGGAACTTCTCCGTGGAACAATGTAAAAGACAATGCTGGATCTAAGATAACCCACTTTCATACTCTTCAGTTTTTAGAAAAATACCTAGACAAAACATGTTTTGAACTTCAAACATGATTGGAAGGTAATCCCCCCCCTGCAAATCATGTTATATTTGGGTAAATACAATATGTAAGCAGCATCTGCATTCAATCAAGCTCCAAGTTACATGGAGTTCCAGGACCAATGCACTCATGTCATACTTACTTACTCCATGGTGCAGAGTCCTTCTTGAGAAGCCAACTGGTTTGCAGCTAGACAAGAAATTCCCCGCATTTTATGGAACCCGAAGGTTCATTACCGAACTCACAAGCGTCCGCCACCTGTCCCTGTCCTGGGCCAACCCAATCCAGTCCACATACCCACATCCCACCTCCTGGAGATCCATCCTAATATTATCCACCCATCTACGCCTAGGTCTCCCCAGTGGACTATTTCCCTCCGGTTTCCCCACCAAGACCCTATACGCCCCCCTCTCCTCCCCCATACGCACCACATGCCCTGCCCATCTCATTCTTCTCGATTTTATCACCCACACAATATTGGTTGAGGAGTAC
>Ga0131853_10012185_pt1 | contig 15746 bp, 8 predicted proteins | sample TergutLab28metaG_FD_92764 | JGI IMG/M metagenome (GOLD analysis project Ga0131853, IMG submission 92764) | Labiotermes labralis P1 segment gut microbial communities from Petit-Saut dam, French Guiana - Lab288 P1 (version 2) (version 2) | ecosystem: Host-associated > Arthropoda: Insects >...
AAACCAAGAACGAAACGACCAATGTGATAATCAACATTATAATCGCGAGCTCCTGATGGTGGGCATAGTAGTGCCCGAAACATGTTGAGCCTATAAAAAGCACAATAAAATAATAATTGGCATCTATTTGGTTTTTTATTCTTCAGTTATCACAATGATGCACGGTCCAATGAACATCAGATTTCCTCTGCTCGTTTCCAACTTACAAGTTCATCATCAGGAGGCTATTACCGTACACGCAGCACGCATCTACGGGGTGTCTAGCCGAGAACACGATATGAAGTTAATGAGATAAATGTGCATCTTTTTGGTCTTTTTTACGTATGTGTAGTATCACGATGCACGGTTCAGAGAATGTAAAGCTTATAATCAAACGTCGCCCCATGCACAAACGCTTTGAATTCACATGGAAGGGAACCCACATCACTTGGGACATACGCGCAAGACTTACAGGCTACTATAAAACAAACTGAACAATCCGGCACAAACAGCAAAGCTCGTGATTTGAGGATTTTACAGCAGCGCCCGGTCATTTTGTCAGCTCCTCCAGTTAAATGCCAGTAATTGTATCGCTCCACAAACAATAACCTTGGGACTTGAGACGCGCGGTTGAGTACACCAGCAATTAACACGTTGCCTACATTACATATTATAGATCGAGTGCCTGCAATAATAGGCGTGTACACACAAACACAGGCGTATCAGACACGTGTTGGACAAACGTCTGGGTGCAAGTAAATAATGTCGCGAGAGTGGAAATACACGTTCTGTGCATCACTGAGACGCGTTCGTATCTCTCCAACCTACACACATTCGAGACACAGCATTTAGACCCACTGCCCGTCACACTTCCTTAGTGATCTCATTTGTAAGGTGCGTCTGCAAAATTGCGAGAAGCGACTATTAGATTCATGTGATGTGTGTTGGACCGTGCATCATTGTGATAACAGAAGAATAACAGCCAAATACACGTTACTTGAATAAAGGTTGACCAACTTGATGACACTTGCTTTATTATCTACTGCTCAACATGTTTCAGACGTTAATACGTCCATCTTCAGGAGCTTGCGACTACTTGTTGCGTTGTGTTGGCTGACTTGAGGCGTGTAGCGGGATTGTCTGTTGGTGCTGTGGTATCCGAGGACAGGCTGAACCACCTGGTTCGTCTGTTGGTGCTGTGGTATCCGAGTACAGGCTGAACCACCTGGTTCGTCTGTTGGTGATGTGGTATCCGAGTGCAGGCTGAACCAGGTGGTTCAGCCTGCACTCGGATACCACACCACCAACAGACAATCCCGCTACATAACACCAGCACGCCTCAAGTCAGCCTACACAACGCAACAAGTAGTAGCAAGCTCCTGAAGATGGACGTATTAACGTCTGAAACATGTTGAACAGTAGATAATAAAGCAAGTGTCATCAAGTTGGTCAACCTTTATTCAAATATCAAGATGATGCACGGTCCAATACGCATAAGATACACGTTACTTATTATTTTACTGTACTTCTTATAGGCTCAACATGTTTCGGACATTACTATGCCCATCATCAGGAGCTCACGACTATTATGTTGAAGTATAGTAAAATAATAAGTAGCATCTAGTTGGTTCTTATTCTTCAGTTATTCGATTCATGTCCGTCCGTCCGCATGGAACAATTCGGTTCCCACTGGACGAATCTTCATAAAACTGGAGTATTTTTCGAACATCTATCGAGAAAATCCAAGATTAATTAAAATCCGACAAGAATAACGAGTTATCTACATGAAGACCAAACCACAGTCTTGATCATATATCACTGAATTCTTCTTAGAATGATAAATATTTCACAAAAAAAAAAGTTGCAAAGAAACTCGAAAACACATTTTATGTTCAACAACTTTTTTTCTCCCTTGAAAATCGTATCGTTTATGAGATAATGTGGGAAAATGAGCCGTGCTGGCCACATATAGCAATACGGCGCAAGCACATTGTATGCTGGATAACTAAGGGTACAAACGCACACTCACAGTATGTAGTACTTACTGCTTTACCACTGTAACAGTGGTTACACGAAACGAGCCTCAATGTTACGTTATACGTATGTACATTGCCTGTCTTCTTCATCATGTTACAGTATATTAATAACTGTCCAACGAGATGCAACACAAAGCAGTCTATTTATTATTCTGCAACTTCACCCTACATGTTTTGGGTGTCAACCACACCCATCACCTGCAGTACACAAAACTGTAACTACAGCCTCCGGTATTGGTCATATTTTTTGTGCAGCTACCTCCCTCTAACGTGGCCAAGTTGGAGGGAGGTAGCTGCATAGAAAATATGACCAGTACCGGGGGCTGTGGGGGACCGCAGTAGCACAGTGCTTTAAGGTGCTGTGCTACAAATCGGAAGGTCGCTGTTTCGATCACAGCTGGTGTCATTGGATTTTTTTTACTGGCATAAAATCCTTCCGATCGCACTATGGCCCTGGGGTTGGCTCAGCCTCTAACAGAAATGAGTACCAGGAGCATTTCTTGGGGGTAAAGGCGGCCGGTGCGTAAGGCTGACAACCTTACCACCATCCTGCGCCGTTGTCATAAAATCTGGGAACCTTAACTTCCTGGAACCTTCTGGGTCACCCCAGGCCTGTAACGGGACTGTTTTACCTTTACCGGAGGCTGTAGTTACAGTTTTGTGTACTCCTGATGATGGGTGTGGTCGACACCCGATACATGTAGAGTGAACTTCCAGAATAATAAATAGACTGCTTTGTGTTGCACCTTGCTGGACAGTTATTAATATAGATCAGCGATGCACGGAACCATAAACACAAAATGTCACAGTATGTTGTTCTGCTATTATCAGGTTATGTCGTTATATTACCTTTAGGTCGACACGGACTGTCTGCGTTAAACATTCTGGTAACACACAACCTCGAAACTTCACCCTGTCGAAATATTTGTAAATGCTGACATACAAAGAATATTTCGCGTACATTTTGTAGGCATATTAGCAATATATCTACACACCCAGTTCTAATTTATGCTTCACGTTTTTTACTGAATCACGTAAACGGCGCGAGGAAAACACGAACGTGACTTAACAACTCAAATACTACTACGTCTTCGGATTACTTACATCACACGACAATTATTTCTTTGGTCTCACAAGCTCTGACGTGTTTCTTGTAATTATGCCGCGGCGCCAACATCTTTCGAAAGAAAAATATTTATTTATCACGAAACGTGACTTTGCTTCCTCTACGACTACTACATAAAATTTCATCACCAGTATAAATCAGCATGACACATATCTACAAAGGTCTTCATGTAAAACGGACATACAGACATGACGAAGCTCACAGCCGCTCTTAGCAACTTTGTGGAAGTGTCTAAAGCGCGTGCACACACACACACACACACACACACACACACATTTTCTGTGGCCCTGCGGCCCAACGCGGGCCAGGGTCTCCTCATTCTTGAGGTTTCTGGATCACACACAACGACGCATCACAGTCGGTAGGACTCCTCTGGAAGAGAGATCGGCCCGTTGTAGAGGCATCTACCTGACAACACACAACACTCACAACAGACAGACATCCATGCCCCCCGGTGGGATTCGAACCCACAATCTCAGTAGGCCAGCGGCCGCAGACCTACGCCTTAGACCGCGCGGCCACTGGGACCGGCGTCTAAAGCACGCAGACATCAAGCAAACAATACAACAGAAGCGTATTAAATAAAATCTGTACTGAATAAATTAGCTTCACTGCCACCGGGTAACAACCCAATCGCAGTAAATAAATATTATTATTATATTTACATAAATATGGACCATTCCTCTCTCTTCTCCCCCCCCCCTCCCCAATAGCTAATTTTATCCTTTCGGTGGGCGAGGAGCTGGTTTTTTGATTCACTGTAGTTAAAAATAATGACGCTAACTTTCAAGCACATTCCTGGTCAAGCCAGTTTCCACTACTGCGCCACAGATTAATAAATCACCGTAACAAAGAGCGGGCTGAAGTCAAAACGCCTACGTGACCTGTTTTATGTCGCACCAATCATCTAAGTTTCTTGACGTCACAATGACGCCTATGACGTGAATCAGCACGTGGTGGGGTAACTAATTTACACAACCCAATGTAACATTATCAATTCCCGTCAAGGTGAAGAACGTAGTTAAAAGTGTGTATAAAGAACACAACCTGTTCTCAGAGCAGTGAGCTATGCATACATTTCGAAGTTGAGAATGCGGGGAGCTATAACTCCATTCCTCCTTGCACCTTCAAGGCGTGATGCCGACACACAGCGACAGTCCTGATATATGCCTATTTCGAAGCCACACGCTATTCTGTAGAGGCTCTTTCAACAAAAGTGTGATAATGCAGTCCCAAACTCCAAGCCCGTTTCCGAGAAATTCTCTTTCTTCTGTTTCATCCTCGATGTACACCGCTCTTATTATTTTGTTCTGCATGGGTGTGAAACTTGGTCGCTCACACTGAGGGAGGAACGTAGGCTGAGTGTGTTTGAGAATAGGGTGCTGAGGAGAATATTTGGGCCTAAGCAGGACGAGGTAACGGGGGGAGGGGGGTGGAGAAGACTACGTAATGTTGAGCTTAATGATCTGTACTGCTCACCAAATATTTTTCGGGTGATCATATCGAGAATTAGATGAGAGGTGCATGTAACATGTATGGGGGAGAATGGAAGTGCATACAGGGTTTTGGTGAGGAAACCTGGAGGAAAGAGACCACTTGGAAGACCCAGGCGTAGATAGGATAACATTAAGATGGATCTTCACGAAGGGGGATGTGAGGGCATGCACTGGATCGAGCTGGCTCAGGATAGGGACAGGTGGATGGCATTTGTGAATACGCTAATGAACTTTCGGGTTCCGTGAAATGCGGGGAATTTCTTGACTAGCTGCAAACCAATTAGCTTCTCAAGAAGAACTCTGCTCCATGGAGTAAGTAAGTATGTAAGTAAGTAAGTAAGTAAGTAAGTAAATAAGTAAGTAAGAAGCAAGTACGCAATCAGGTTCGAAGTCGCCAATCTGCCGTATGCACGGCACAAATATACTAAGATACAGCACACGACGACAATCCGCTCGACCAAACCCAGTTGACAGAACGCAGAGCCCTATAAACAGACCCACGATACATTTTGGTTCGAGGGATGCCGTTGATGTACAGGGACATTATTTTATCTGACAACTGTCGCTAGTCACTTCCTTTCGGCTCGCTCGGTTTACAAAACAACTTCGACGTGCGATGAACAGCGAGTCTGAGAACTCTAGGATCAGAATCTTCAGATACATCACCGTTAAAAACACACGACGATACATCAGATGTGACAGCGGTCTGCGAGTCGAAGCAAGAAACTTCAAGCGCCTTCTTTACACACGGCGATTACACGTGTACCAATGACAGGTGCGTCAAGTAAAGGGGATGCGTGTGGCTCAGTGGTCGGCTCTTGTGAAACGAACTTTACGGCTGTGTTAACAGGCACATCATTCCCGGAGTTCCTCAATATTGTCTCTCTTACGACAGATCCATACCTTCTTCCAAAGCGACTTCTCCACACAGTGCGATCTGGTGCTTCCTTTTTCAATTTCCGGTATCCTCTTGTTTCCCAAATGTCGAGTAGCTGCTTACGTTTCCTTCTTCGTCTTCCCGTCACTTCTACGCTTCCCCCTATCTTTCCTTCAATAATAGATGTTGGTAAATATTCCTTCGTAAATAGGACCATTACAAGCTGGAACCAATTACCTGTAGGCTTACTAGCGCCTTTTAGAAAGATGATTAAGAATGTCGTTACAAGCAAGGGAATTCAAGTGGGGGTTGAGTGTAAGTAAGTGAAGTGATGTGGAGTGAACTGACGTGATTTATGTGAAGTGATTTTGTTTTGAAGTGAAGTGGAGTGAAGTGAGTTACGTTGAAGTTCTTGGGGACAAAAGTACCATGCACATTAGGGTTACCTTATACTGAGGGTACTTGATTGTGTTGTGACTATTTTATTTGGTGTGTATCTTCTACTGTGGTTGTTTTAACTTGCTTTTTAATACGTGGGTGTGTGTATGTGTGGGTTTTGTAATGTCTGGGTGTGTGAATGTATGCGTTTTGTAATGTGTGGGTGTGTGTATGTGTGGGTGTTTTGGTAATATGTGTACTTGTATTGTTTTGGTGATGTATATTTATTCTTATTAGTTACTAGTAAGGACTACTGCCACCGAGTGAAAACTCAATTGCAGTAAATAATGATGATGATGATGATGATGATGATAATAATAATAAGTTTCAGCAGTCACTTCCTACACAAGACGCGACCAATACAGTTAGCTTCCCTTCCTTCTGTTGTTCTACATGCAGGATGTTCTCTCCCTTTTGGACCTTATGTAGTGTCCAGTTGAAACGTGATGGCACACGGTGACGCACGGGAAGGGAAGTGAAGGGGAAACTGGCGAATGTAGTGGGTAGCCAGTACCCTTCACACTACCTCGGAACACGGTGTATCCAGCATTACCACCGCTGATGCGCACACATCGGCTGCCAGTAGTCGACTGAACTGACGCCCCCGCCGATTTAAATGGACTCGTCCGTTTCGCCGAAAGACGAAATTTGGTTTCTGCACGTGTTCCATCATATTTCGAACGCAGTCTAACACATTTTCACTTCTCACACGATCAGTCCAACTGATCTCCATCATTCTCCAGCACATTTCAGAACTTTCATATTCACTTCTGAAGGTGAGCTCTGCTCCACAGTTTTCATTCCCCTTCACATTGTGCTTACCGCCAAGAAACACGACTGTGCCTAGATCTTGTACAAAATACCGGTAAAATGAATCTACGAAAGAAACGAAAGTAGGAAAGCAGCAATGCTCCAGACGAAATACACACCTGATAAATATTTCGGTGAAGCTGGACTGTCGCTAAAGAGAAGGACTGTCTGTTACACTGTCAGTCATTCCCAGCACGAGCTGCTAATCACCCGAACTACTTCTGTGAATGTACCGATAATTACAAGGACGTACACAACTACGACCAGCCGGGATAGCTCAGTCGGTTATAATGACTAGTCTACGGCCTGAACCACCACGAATCGCGGTTCGATTCCGGACAGGGACAACAGATTTCCCTCTCCTTCAAGACGTCCAGACCGACTCTAGAACCCAAACAACCTCCTACACAATGGGTAGAGCCGCCGGGACGTGAAACTGACCACTGACCTCAATCTGGTTCCGAGAACAAGCTGAAACTCTGTTCCCCCCCATACTTCCCCATAGCGTTCAGAGGGACATTTTTAGCTCTACTGCTTTACATAATGTATAATGATTGTTTTTCAAACACGATGAAAGGCAAGTGGCTGCAGTTCCGTCTGGCAAACACGACTACGAAGTGAAGAGATGGGCTATGTCAATACTCTTACTCAAATACGCTCTGCCAATAACGCAATACACAGTCCCAGGTCGCTGCTAGGAAAGCACATGATATAATTTGTGGCCGGTTACGAAAACCACCCACTACTTTCGTCGGTGTTAATGCCTTCACTCAGCTCACGACATTCACATAATTGTCCCCGAGATCCTGTCAACTTTCAAAGTCCAGTGGCTACTTTACGTGCCGCCAGGTTCAACAGCACAAAATTCTCCGTTCTGCCTACACCTGGATCTCAGAACAGCGATTATTTCCCCATGCAACATTAACGGATTGGTTTTTATAACCGAGACAGAGTGCGTTGACTGCGCGGTACGAAATGCGTCTATTTAAACAGATTACTTTCCGTTCTCCAAGGGAGACCGCGGCAGCACAGTGGTTAAGGTGCTGCGCTACAAATCGGAAGGTCGCTGGTTCGATCCCAGCTGGTGTCATTGGAATTTTTTATTGATATAAAATCCTTCCGATCGCACTATGGCCCTGGGGTCGACTCAGCTTCTAACAGAAATGAGTACCAAGAGCATTTCCTGGGGGTAAAGGCGGCCGGTGCGTAAGGCTGACAACCTTACCATCATCCTGTGTCGTTTGTCATGAAATCTGGGAATCTCAACTTCCTGGAACCCTCTGGGACACTCCAGGCCTGTAAAGGAACTGATTTACTTTCCGTCCTCCTTTCCGGTTTAACACATAGTGTACACCTGTTCCACGAAGTGCTGACTCATCACGATTTTGCTCGCATTATGTTTTTTTGGACTATATCCATCGCCTATGGTTTTTTAATGAAACACGACGTTTCGGAGTCCAGCTCTGGTTCCGTCTTCAGGCAAGGAAAGCACCTAATCTGGGGGACCCCTTAGGTACACCTGTTCTCAGTCACTCTAAACTCAACTCAACCAGAATGACGATTATATATTCACATTGGGTGTTTGCAACTACAGTAGGGTCTCGTTTTACGACGCGGTTACGTTCTCGAATATCTGGTTGTAAATCGAATCGTCGTAAAATGAGTACTATTTAAATGGTTTAAACTGAGATGGGTTCATGGGCCAAACAAATTAGTCAAATAATTTTATAAATTACAATATTTCTTTACATTATTACATACAGTTTTAATTTAATGAAGTTGGTATATAGAAAAAAAAACCACGGCTAATTGAAAAAAAATATCTATCAAATCACTTTTAATTTTGTTGAAGAAGGCCCAGGCCGTGGTTCAGAACACATCAAGACAGAATGTAACGTCAACTGTTTTGATATTTTCTTCTTTCTTGTCTCTTTGATGGACGTCATGGGTGGAAAAATTACAATCAACTTAAAAGAACTGCACTAAAATACAAAAAGAAGAAACAACCTGCACACCGGAAAAGGGCCAGAAGCGCACTGAGTACAGAAAGGACGCCTTAGTTGCGACAGTGATGCACCGCCAGTCGGCAGTGCTCGGTCCGACTGGACAGGGGTCGTAAGTGTGAATCGTCGTAAAACGAACCGACGCAAGACGAGACTCTACTGTACAGATAAGCGATTTAAACGTAAAACATTTATATCCATCGTATTTGTAATTAGTCCAAGTTGTAAATAACTTTAGCAATTTCAATTGGATACATTTAGTTTTGACTCCAAATACGCACATCCTCACCAGAACTTTATTCGTTTGTTATGAGATATCCGCGAGGATGGTCACGTACAGGCTGAAACATGCAGCAGGAACATCGTAAAGTGACAAATGATTGATTACTGTTGACTGTGCAGTCGTACTGTATATCACATCACTGAAATATGAAGCTAACTTGCCTAACTCTTGACAGTAGGTTAAGCAGGCCTGTAATGCTGAGAAGTATATTGCAGCAAGGCAACATAATTACATAACAGCAAAGACAGCTACTACTGCAGAAAAAGAAGAACTTTCACTAAAATGGAAGTGATGGAAACTTGCGAACTTCGCAGGGACCCGACGTCGTTTTAGCACGTTAGCCAATCCGGTTACGTCCAACGACAGCCACTGCAAATAAGACCGCATCACCGCCGGGTTGCAACACGCACTGCCCTTCCGGTAAGTGCAAGCCGGTTCAAACGCCGTCACGTTCGCAATTTTACGACCGAGTGCAACAACGAGGGCATAATGCAAGTCACTGCCAAACCCGCTCTGTTGGTCGTGCGAGTCCTAGTTTACCCAAGAAGTGTTTAACCACTTAACAAGGAGTTCCCAATAGAAATCACAAATTTTAAAATTATGCATACCGCCTTGCTGGAATATAAACAAGACGCAAACAGACAGACCACAGAAACACAAGTTTATAAAATAATGATTTACACAGCTACATGTTTCGACCCTACAGGGTCATCATCAGGCTGATATCTAAACATATGAAGGAAGTACACACATCATATTGGGGACCATAGTAGTACAGTGGTTAAGGCGCTGCGCTACACATCGGAAGGTCGCTGGTTCGATTCCAGATGGTGTCATTGGAATTTTTCATTGACATAATCCTTCCGATCGCACTATGGCCCTGGGATCGACTCTGCCTCTAACAGAAATGTGTACCAGGAGTGTTTCCTGGGGGTAAAAAACGGCCGGTGCGTAAGGCTGACAACCTTACCACCATTCTGGGCCATTGTCACGTAATCCGGGAACCTTAACTTCCTGGAACGCTCTGGGCACCTCGGGCCTGTAATGGGACTGATTTACCTTTATTTATTTCACACACATCATATTATGGAAAAGAGATCTCGTTTCTTACAAATTGTTACAAACCAGTTTCTGTACATTCAGTTCAGGATTAACATTTTGGGCAATAGCTATTACAATTAAAATGTAAACAAATATTCTAAATTTAATTTTAACCGTTCTCTTCCAGTAAAACTGTACTAAGCTCATACGAAATCCGAGGAAACATTAGTATCAGGAAATATTTTATACCATTTTAAGAAAGGAAAACAATCATGCATCCCTGCAAGTGTGTGACGTCCCGCACATTAGGGAGAAATATATGGTCAATTAATTTAACTGCCAACTATCGGTCGCAACTTCCTGTCGGTTCGTTTATTCTACTTAACGTAGCCGACTCATTCGAATGCCCACACGCGCGGCGGAGAAGCAGTTGTCAAATAAAAATAAAGACCCTGTATTTGGTTCACCGTAGGTCTGCGGCCGCTCGCCTACTGAGACTGTGGGTTCGAAACTCGCCGGGGGCATGGATGTCTGTCTGTCTCTTTTAAGTGTTGTGTGTTGTCATGTAGAGGTCTCTGCGAAGGGCTGATCACTCGTCCAGAGGAATCCTACTGGGCGTGTGTGTCACTCTGTGTGGTCTAGAAACCTCAAGAATGAGGAGGCCATAGGCCGCGTTGGGTCGCAGCGCTAAAGGGAGGGGGGGGGGAGGAATTGGTTTACTGCCACCTGAAGGCTTTCGGCAACCTCGGTGTGTTCCCAATACACACAGAGGGATGGGATACCAAGCACATTAACTAACAGAGAAGACGCATTCTGCATGGAGAGAAAACTGCCTCGATGTCACCACCAGGGATCGACGCCTGGATGTAAAGGACATACAGTCGAAAGTTCCAATTGTTTTCAAACATTTCGGAATCTGGTGACACCATATAGTACGAAATCCTTCGCTTGGCCGGGCAATAAAATCAGTCTCAAGCTCTCAGCAAACGTTACGCCACAGAAACACGCGGTACATGAATGCTCTCCATTACTAAGCTGAAAACTTTCGAAAAGACCAAAGTTAACATTCCGTCACGAAAGAGTTCGCCACGACCACGTGATATACTGTATTGGAAAGGCCACGTGCATCGACTTGTTACAGTGTTAACAGCCTATTACAAACAGTGTTTCGTAAATGTACATTATTAGAGGAGCTGACGAATTTCTGTTCAGTCGAGGAACCTGTCCAACAATTTAGGACAGAAAGGCAATTTTCCGCCATCAGTGGTCGGCGCAGGTCGCTCTCCACCTTCTACGTATCCACCACACAAGCCGAACTTAGCTTCACCCAATGGCAATGCAAACGAAATGTCCCCAGACATTCACGATTCTACATGCGAATTAACCTTTTGGCGCCGGAACTATTTTTTAAAATTTTAGCACACTCTGTATATAAAATGTGAATAATACAGGAACCAAATACGTTAGAATTATGAAACAAACTGCATTTTGAAGAGAAAAAAAAAACAGAGAGTATATATCATGTTCAAAATATTCAGTAACTAAATTTGTTGAATAAACATATAAAATGCAACTTTAGAGGTTAGCGGTGCGGTACGACCACTATAGTTGACGTTAGGCGTCAAAAGGTTAAACGGACAGTAAAACATTTCAGTTTTCAGATTGTTTGCTACAGGAAATAACAAGTTATAGGTACAAATAAGTCAAGTTTTCCTTGTCTAAGTAATGAAGGCTTATAGAGGGAGTTACGGTAGTGTTCGTTCTTAACCTCAGCAGCGGAGATGAGTGATTAACTTCACGCCCCGGGCCATTTGATCCCCCCCGGGAAAGAGCTCCGGCACCCTAAGAATGGGAGGGTGGGTAGCCCCCCCCCCAGAGCCGGTCTCGACGCTGTGGAGAAGAGAAGAAAAAAAAAACTCTTGTCCCTACCCGATATTTGAAACCCGGATCAGCACAGTCGAAATACCAACTACACCACCCCGACTTCCAGTAGTAAAATGGTTTCGAAAATGATAGGCGCCAGGACAAAAAAATTACAGGAGTAATGATGGTCTGACGCCCTAAGTGTCTAGCTCTGTGTCAGTACGACAGCCTGCGAGAACGCGTCAGCAGCTCAACGTCTGCTTCAGCTAAACTTCTACCTAACTAGCATTCCACTGAAACACATTAACTAGAAGGAGAACCGTTTTATGACAGACTGAAAGACGTTCAAACCAGTGAGGAAATTCGTCTTTTTGCGCAACTACAAGGTTCGTGACATTGCTTACGAAAGTCCACGACTCAAACCTGTCTTTATCTAAGTAGAGTCGAGCCCGGTTATAACGATGTCGGTTTGTGCGGCACCCCGTCTATACCGTCATATATTCCGTGGAACCAGTAAATTCCTCACTGTTAACCAAGACATACCACTCGGTTCGAACAACACCCTTTCATAACGTTGTAACCCAGCTGGAATGTGCAATGCGAACACGCACTCATACTGTCATTACTAAACACAAGTGATATTAAAACGATTGTAAGCAGCTACAGAACTGAATTTAAAATACATTCGAACTCGGTTATAACGTCATTAAACGATATTTTTTTGTGTCGTTATAACCGAGGAAAACAACACTATGGTTAACAGTGTCGTATCAATTGGCAACAAAGAACATCTGACTCTATTAAGGGAGGCGTCGTGTACGGGACGTCGTTATAAACGGATTTCAATGTCCTTTCAGTCAAATTACTAGTACGGGCAGGTACATATGCAGAAACTGTCAAAGCCAGAAACACCATTACAAAACTCGTCTAAAAAGTACATAAAAGTTACGTAATACTCAGTAAGGATTACGTGTTCATAAGACATACAAACAATATGAAGATGCTGCTTATATGTACTTTGCTATTATCACATTCTTCCATATTTTTTAGGTTCTATTTTTGATCAATGTATACGTGGTCGTTTTTCTGTTCAATACTGTAATTTACGTATTTTTTATTGTTATGTCTATGTATTCTTATTGTATGTTTATGTATCTGCACCGTGCCTGCTGGCATTCTTCGCCTACCCTGACTGAGGTTTCTCCGTGCTTTTTTCTTACCTGTAATGCAAATGCCAGGGTATAACTCGCCAAGACGGGGCACGGCCCGCACTCTTCCAAAACTTTTTGTGTTGTTCTATGTATTGTTTGTGTGTAAATGTGTACTGTACTACTGCCACCGGGTGGCATCCCAACTGCAGTTTTAACACACACACACACACACACACACACATATATATATATATATAAATCGACGCCGCTACACTTAACACGGAGGGATCGTAACTCTACGCAGCAGAGCCCTCTCTGAGACGCCAACATGTCCTCAGGCAGCCAAGAAATCTTGCGCAGTTTTATGGCACCTTTAAGGTCCATTACCGCTAGGATTAAGGTCTTCTGGGATGTGACATTGTTTCGCAGAGCTCAATGCGTTCCTTGGAAATGTCGAGGAACAAGTAACGGAACGACACAAGTCAGCCCCAAAACACGCAAACCCTCGACAAAACCCACGTGGAAACAATACAGAGCCAGAATAATCCACTCCAGGCTCTCCCAGCCCATTTATTTAATAACGACTTTAGTTGTATAAACCAATCTACTCCTAGGTTTTCCAACTGGCCTCCTCCTTTCAGGCTTCCCCACCAAAACCCTCTGTGCATTTCTCTTTTACCACATACGTACTACAATCCCCACCCATCGCCTTCTCCCTGACTTTACCACGTACTGTACGAGTACAAATCGCGTAATTTTCTCCAGTATCCTGTTACTTCTCTCTCGGGCCCAAGTAAATTCCTCAGGACACTATTCTCGAACACCTTCAGAATATGCGCTTCCCTTAATGTATGACACAAAGTTTCACACCCATACAAAACAGTAATATTAAGAGTTACATATGTTTCAAGAAGTTAGTCAGAAAGGCTTACATCTCAGCGTTACACGTAAAAACACAAGGCTGAAAAAACAAATGTGAGACATACAGACAACTTGGCAGTGTGTAACAAAGGGTTGGGATCACAATGGATGCAGGCCGATCCATCCCACTTTCTCGGCGTGCATACTAGTCGGCAGGCACACATTACCTCACACCTTGTGAGATAACTGTACACAAACAGTGAAAGTAGCTTCTAAATCCAGAAACCGGCTTGAACCTCGGGGCTGTGGGTTATGCGATGGTGACATGAACTATGGATCGGAACAGCTGTTCCATCGTGTATAACCACACACTGAACTTACTTAAATATGCCATCCCCACAGCAAAGGACTTAATAACACTAAACTATTTGCAGTTTTCAGTTTAATGGTAGCTGTACTGAGAAATACAGCCTCACTGTACACACTATGGGTGTTTTATGCCATTAATAGGTCTAAACACCAAGGACTTCTTTTATGCCCTAGTTGCGTTCCTGAAAAAGTGGACGTCATCATCATCATAAACATTAAGAACTGGACCCTTTGATCCGTTCCGTCTCCACAGTTACAGCTGCTCTATCCAATGCTTCTTCGGTCTTCCAGTTGTTCTCTCCTTCCTTGTGGTCTGTAGTGGTATGATTTCAAAGGGATTCGGTTTTGTGGCATTCTTCGCAAGTGTGAAAGCCAGTTCCGTCTGTATTCATCTGTCTTGTCTAGCATGTCTGTAATCCGTAGTTCGCGGTGTATGGAGTCATTTGTCTTGTGGTCATAAAGGGTGTAGCCTGCCAGAGGTCTCAATAAATTCATTTCTGCCGCTTCAATTCTTCGTCTTTGTAAAGCTGTTAGAGTCCAGTTTTCTGACCCATATAAAAATGTAGGTAAAACTAGTGTGTTGTATATTTTCAAAATTGTTTCCGTTCTCACTTTCCTAAAAACAGTTCTCTTAATAGTACCTATTAATTGTAAAAATTTTGCCAATTTGGACGTAAAGGTGTAAATAAAATTGACATTGCCATAAGAAAAAAGGGGGCTTAATTAAATGCAAATGAACCACCCAAGGGGCGTTATACCGATAATGAGAGAGCGCAAATTAACAAATGGTGTACAGTGGCAAGGGGCGTTAAAGCAAAAACAGACGTAAAACAAACGTGCGTAAAACAAGACCCTAGAGGACTTTAATGGTATAAAATATCAACATAAGTAGATGTCATGCAGCTTATTTCTCCCTTGACCTACTACATGCACAACAATTCCTTACAAGCTGATAGTGACTCAGCTATTCCAACATTTCCCCACGTTTTATGCAACCCGAAACTCAGCACCGGGCTCACAACAGCCCATCACTGATTATGATCTTCAGACAGTCGGTTCTAGTTTCTACATTCGAGTTTCACACAAAGTACATTCACGAACCAAAATAAATTCTCCCGTCAACTGTGGGAATAGATGTTAAGAGCAGAACACAGCGCAGCGAGCGTCGAAACAAGTAAACAATACAAGCATTCAATTGTACACAGTGGCGTATCGAGGGAGGGGGGTTTTGGGTGGGGTTCAACACCACCACCCGAAATTCCGAAGGCCCTCCAAAGTCGTGCCAAACTAAACCCGATTGTGAAAACTGTTAAAAATTGCTGAATTTAGGACGCCAACACCCAAAGATGTTCGGAAAAAAGGCAGTAAAATTCTAAAACTACCGCCGGTTCGCAATTGTTTTACATTAGCAAT